>ERZ791654.23-NODE-23-length-127520-cov-13.740439_pt1 | contig 127520 bp, 113 predicted proteins | sample MGYA00509960_ERZ791654 | MGnify/ENA primary metagenome ERZ791654 (study PRJEB30046, sample SAMN00715198) | human gut metagenome | study: EMG produced TPA metagenomics assembly of the A metagenome-wide association study of gut microbiota in type 2... | reverse complement strand
TGGCTAGGCTATACGCTTAAAAGAAAGCTTGCCAACCCGGAAAATCCGCTGACCCATTATTATTCTGGAATGCTTATGCCCTCATGCTCTCATTTTACATATAACAATCTAATTATAAATATCTTACATGATTATAGTAAAAATATTTGCTCTCACTTATGCCCTCATACCCTCACTATATTTTAAAGCAGATTTTCGCATAATACGCTTGCTGTCAACTATATATTCTTTTTTATAAAGTATTCCTGTTTGATATAAAGCAGGGTACTTTCAGACTTTTTCATTTCAAAAATGCATATGAAAGAGATATACTTCCACGAAATAGCAGTTTACAGAGTTCCGATATCGATAAAAAAGATCAAAACGTTTTTAAAAAGTTCCTGTTGTTATTTGAAAAGCTCTTGATCTTTTTTAAAAACGTCCTTATATTGGGGGGATTTATATGATTCACACTCACATACATACGTACAAACCCGTACATACATATGCGTAGCTTCATGTAGACATACGTGCATAAACATACTTCTTGGCATAGTATAAAACACAATCACGCAACACTCCCCATATTTTTACAAGTAAATCAATCTTCCTACTCAGGGTTAGAGATTTTATATGATCACATCTATTGAAAAAACTCTTTTATTCAATATCACTTCGCCGATACAATAATAAAGAGGCTGAATCAAATTTATCTTGAATTTCAGCCTTTTTATTCATCAATACAACATTGGGAAATCGGGCTACATGACCATTCTTGCATTAAGAAAGGCAATTTAATAATGAAACTGCCAAATCTCTAAAACAACAATATCCATCCGTCTACAGTTTGGTAAGTGGATGGATATTGCTTTTTTATTCTTAATCTCTGCCCAAAATAAAAGCAAAGAAGCCTTATATTTAATTTTAACAGAAGAAATTTTCTATTTTTTCTGCATTAATCCTTTAAATGCCGTAGGATAAGGAGTTTCAAACTCCATCAACTCTTTTGTTACCGGATGATAGAAACATAACTTGAAGGCATGTAACGCCAATCGTCCTAAAGGATCACACTCACTGCCATAGCGCCGGTCACCAACAACAGGGTGACCTAAATCCAACATATGCACACGAATCTGATTCTTACGTCCTGTTTCCAAATCCAACTCCACCAATGAATATCCATTGGCCCGCTTTATTGTTTTATAATGAGTGACCGCAAACTTACCTTCCCCATTATCTACAGGACTGGAATATACATACAATTTCCGGTCGGTCAACCAAGACTCTACAGTACCGTAATCTTTCTCCATATCACCAGAAACGATAGACACATAACGGCGGTCCGTCACAATATCATGCCAATTATCACGTAAAGTATTCTGGGTTTTTTCATCTTTGGCATACATCATCAACCCCGAAGTTTCACGGTCCAGACGATGTACTACAAATACGCGGTTGAAACGATGTGAACGTTTTACATACTCATTCAAAATATGTTGTGCAGTACGCTCCTTCTGATGTTCTGTGCTGACAGAAAGCAGTCCCTCCTTCTTTTCCACCACCAAGATATAAGCATCCTCGTATACCAGTTTCAGCATCGGATGTTTAAACTCACGATTATTCTTCACCTTGGATATCTGCACTTTCATACCTGGTTTCAATGCGAAATTATATTGGGTAGTAATCACATTATCTACCAAAATCACGCGGTTGGCAAGCAACGCCTTTACCTTGCTACGACTGATTCCCGCCATTTTCCGCATCAGAAAATCCATCAGCTCAGCGGGCTCCGTCACATTATATATAGTATATCGGGCAACACTTCTCGCCTTTGGCCTGCCGGAATCACTATTCTTACCTCTTGACATAATTCTATTTACTGTTTAAACAATTTATAATTGAACTATCCGGATTATCCTCTTTTTTCCAGCAACACCACATTTTCCACATGATGCGTATGAGGGAACATATCTACGGGTTGCACGGCCATCACCTTGTATTTGGCATCTAACAAAGACAAATCACGTGCCTGGGTGGCAGGATTACAGCTAACATACACAATCCGCTGAGGTTCAGCAAAAAGAATTGTATTAATCACATCATCGTGCATTCCGGCACGCGGAGGATCAGTGATAATAACATCAGGACGACCATGTTGGTTGATAAACTCCTGAGTGAGGATATCCTTCATGTCACCGGCATAAAATAAGGTATTGTCAATGCCATTAATTGCCGAATTTACTTTTGCATCTTCTATTGCTTCAGGCACATATTCGATACCAATCACTTTCTTTGCCTGGCGTGAAACAAAGTTGGCTATGGTTCCAGTCCCTGTATAAAGATCATACACCAATTCTTTACCGGTCAATCCGGCAAAATTACGGGCCACCTTATAAAGATTATACGCCTGTCCAGAATTAGTCTGATAAAATGATTTTGCTCCTATCTTGAAGCGCAACCCCTCCATTTCCTCGAAAATATGATCGTTGCCTTTGAACACCATTACCTCCAGATCGTTAATGGTATCATTGCATTTGTTATTGACTACATATAATAATGAAGTAATCTGCGGAAAACGTTCTGCCACGAAAGCCAGCAGTTGCTTCATCAGATCCATTTCGCTCTCTTCCACAATCTTGCATTGCAGCAACACCATAAGCTCACCCGTACTCGAAGTACGGATCATCAAGTTGCGAAGCATTCCTTCTTGAGAACGCAGATTAAAGAAAGAATAATTGTGTTCGTATGCATAGTCACGAATCGCATTGCGTATCTGGTTGCTGATATCATCCTGTAACCAGCACTTTTCTATAGCCAGTACCTTGTCAAATGCACCGGGAATGTGGAAACCTACGGCGTTCATCTGATCGTACTTCACATCTTCCTTTACCTCTTCCTCTGTCAGCCAACGTTTGTTAGAAAACGTAAATTCCAACTTATTACGGTAAAACTCCGTTTTTTCCGACCCCATGATAGGTAAAATTTCCGGCAATTCGATCTTGCCGATACGGGTCAGATTATCCGTCACCTGCTTTTGCTTATACTTTATTTGTTCTGTATATGGCAGACATTGCCACTTACAACCACCACATATACCATAATGCTGGCAGAAGGGTACTGCACGCACAGGAGAATACTCATGGAATTTCACAGCCACAGCTTCTGCATAATGATTTTTCTTACGCTTCACTTGTAAATCCACCACATCACCGGGCACTACATAAGGCACAAATACTACCAGGTCATTCACTTTCGCCAAAGCTTTTCCTTCGGCAGCTACATCTGTTATGGTTATCTTCTCTAATAATGGAAGTTCTTTCTTCTTTCTAGCCACTTTTCTGAATAAGTTAATTTGGGGACAAATTTAAGCATTTTCCCTGAATATTGCCTCATAAATCGTAAGATATTAAAATTGCAAAGTAGAAATTGCAATTTCCACTAATTTTTTTCAGTAAAAGGTTTGGAGATAACTAAAATATGTATAGTTTTGCGATTACATTTTTTGAGCGAGTTAACTTTAAATACATTTATTATGGATAAAAAAAGAGTTTACACCTTTGGTAATGGACAAGCTGAAGGAAAAGCAGACATGAGAAATCTGCTTGGTGGAAAAGGCGCTAACCTAGCTGAAATGAATCTAATCGGTGTTCCCGTACCTCCGGGATTTACAATCACCACAGAAGTTTGTAGCGAATATTATGAGTTAGGTAAAGATAAAGTAGTAGAACTGCTGAAAGCGGATGTTGAGAAAGCTATCGCCAACATCGAAAATCTGATGAATTCCAAGTTTGGAGATGTAGAGAACCCGTTACTGGTTTCTGTACGTTCGGGTGCCCGCGCTTCTATGCCGGGTATGATGGACACCATCCTTAATTTAGGTTTAAATGACGAAGTGGTGGAAGGCTTGAGCCGCAAGACCGGACGCCCCCGTTTCGCATGGGATTCTTACCGTCGTTTCGTACAAATGTATGGTGACGTGGTATTGGGTATGAAACCGGTGAACAAGGAAGACATCGATCCTTTCGAGGAAATTATCGAAAAAGTAAAGGAAGAAAAAGGTGTGAAGCTCGACAACGAATTGGAAGTGGAAGACCTTAAAGAACTGGTTAAACGCTTTAAAGTTGCTGTAAAAGAACAGACCGGACAAGATTTTCCGACCTGTGCATACGAACAACTTTGGGGTGCCATTTGTGCTGTATTCCGCAGCTGGATGAACGAACGCGCCATTCTTTACCGCAAAATGGAAGGTATTCCTGCCGAATGGGGTACTGCTGTAAGCGTACAAGCCATGGTATTCGGTAACATGGGTGATACTTCGGCTACCGGTGTTTGCTTCTCTCGTGACGCAGGTAACGGTGAGGATTTATTTAATGGCGAATATTTGATCAACGCACAAGGTGAAGATGTTGTAGCCGGTATCCGTACTCCGCAACAAATCACAAAAATCGGTTCTCAGCGTTGGGCAGAACGTGCAGGTATTTCTGAAGAAGAACGCGTAGCCAAATATCCCTCTATGGAAGAAGCTATGCCGGAAATCTACAAAGAACTGGATGCCCTGCAGACCAAACTGGAAAACCACTATCGCGACATGCAGGATATGGAATTTACCGTACAGGAAGGTAAATTATGGTTCTTGCAGACCCGTAACGGTAAACGTACCGGAGCTGCCATGGTAAAAATCGCCATGGACTTGTTGCGCCAGGGCATGATTGATGAAAAAACCGCATTGGAGCGTTGCGAACCTAATAAATTAGACGAACTGCTTCACCCTGTGTTCGACAAGAAAGCGTTGAAAGAAGCGAAAGTTTTGACTCGTGGTTTGCCCGCTTCTCCGGGTGCCGCTACCGGTCAGATTGTGTTCTTCGCCGATGATGCTGCTAAATGGGCTGCCGATGGCAAAAAGGTAGTCATGGTACGTATCGAAACTTCGCCGGAAGACTTGGCAGGTATGGCCGTTGCCGAAGGTATCCTGACTGCACGTGGCGGTATGACATCTCACGCTGCGGTTGTGGCCCGTGGTATGGGTAAGTGCTGCGTATCGGGTGCTGGTGCTATCAATGTAGATTATAAGACACGTACCGTAGAAATTGAAGGTATTACTTTAAAAGAAGGTGACTTCATCTCTCTGAACGGTACTACCGGTGAAGTCTATAAAGGTAAAGTGGAAACCAAAGCAGCCGAAGTTTCAGGCGATTTCGCTGCATTGATGGATCTTTGCAACAAATACACCAAGCTGAATGTCCGCACTAACGCTGATACTCCGCATGATGCGGAAGTGGCCCGCGCTTTTGGTGCTTCAGGTATCGGTCTTTGCCGTACGGAACACATGTTCTTTGATGCTGAAAAGATTGTTGCTATGCGTGAGATGATCCTGTCACCGGATGTAGAAGGACGTAGAAAAGCATTGGCTAAATTGCTCCCCTTCCAAAAAGCCGACTTCAAAGGTATCTTCAAGGCTATGGACGGATGTCCGGTAAATGTTCGTCTGCTCGATCCTCCTTTGCATGAGTTCGTTCCCCATGATGCAAAAGGTCAGGAAGAAATGGCTAAGGCAATGGGCGTAACCGTACAGGAAATCAAAAAACGTGTGGAAAGCCTGTGTGAACACAATCCGATGTTAGGTCACCGCGGCTGTCGTTTGGGTAACACCTATCCCGAAATCACAGAGATGCAGACTCAAGCGATTCTAGGTGCTGCAATTGAACTGAAGAAAGAAGGATATGATCCGCATCCCGAAATTATGGTTCCCTTGACCGGTATCCTGTATGAATTCGAAGCTCAGGAAAAGGTGATCCGTGATGCAGCAGCAGCATTATTTGAAAAAGAAGGTATGGAAATTCCGTTCAAGGTAGGTACCATGATTGAAATTCCGCGTGCTGCGCTGACAGCCAACCGCATTGCCAGCCGTGCAGAATACTTCTCATTCGGTACCAATGACTTGACCCAGATGACCTTCGGTTATTCCCGTGACGATATTGCTTCTTTCTTGCCGGTATATCTGGAAAAGAAGATTCTAAAAGTAGACCCGTTCCAAGTACTCGACCAAAATGGTGTGGGTCAGCTGATTGAAATGGCTGTAGATAAAGGCCGTTCAGTTCGTCCTGATTTGAAATGCGGTATCTGCGGTGAGCATGGTGGTGAGCCTTCATCAGTGAAATTCTGTCACAAAGTTGGTTTGAACTATGTGTCTTGTTCTCCGTTCCGCGTGCCTATTGCCAGACTGGCCGCTGCACAGGCGGCAATAGAGGAATAATCTCTTAAAAATATTATTTTTATATCAGGCTGTAATTCACCGTTTTATGGTAATTACAGCCTGATTTGCGCTTAGACGGTTCGTACATTTGACCGCAAAAAATGAGCCAAATAAACGTATTTGTTTTACTCTATGTTTACCCCAAAAATGGCCATGTTTACCCCGTTTACCCCAAAGTTTTCCCCATTGTTTTATCATTAAAATATAGTAGGTATGACAACATTCAAAGCAACGGTAAAAAAGCCAAGATCAGATGGATTCTATACAGTTTACATCAGAGTCACACATCAGCGCAAAACAAGTTATATAAAGACTAACAAGATTATTGATTCGGCTCATATAACCAGTAATGGTGAGTTAACAGACCCGGTAGTGAATGAATATTGTGCTATAATCATACGCCAATATACAGACAAACTGAATCGTGTTGACGCTACATTTTGGGAACTTAAAGATGTCATAGAATTCCTTCACAAAAATGATGAAGAGACATGCTTCAGTGATTATGCGAGAAAGTTTATTTCGAAGATGGAATCTGAAGGGCATGAACGTAATGCTAAAAACTATAAACTTGCAGTCAATCATTTAGAACGGTATATAGGTACTACCAAAATCATGTTTAGCATTCTTACGACTTCTGTTTTGACACAATGGATTGACACATTGTATAAGACCAGCAGAGCAAAAGAAATGTATCCCACTTGCATCAGACAGATTTTTAAGAAAGCAATCATAGAATTGAATGACGAAGAACGTGGTATTTTGCGTATAAAATACAATCCATGGCTAAAAATTATAATCCCAAAATCAGACAATACACTGAAAAGAGCAATCAGTGCAGAAGCTTGTCGTGAATTCTTTAATCGTCCTCTGCCACAAAGTAAAATGATATCTCCCCTTCCTGAACTCGGCAGAGATATAGCCCTGCTTTCATTGTGTATGGGTGGTATTAACACGATAGACCTTTACGAACTGAAAAAGAAAGATTATAAAAATGGTATTATAGGATATAAGAGAGCGAAAACAAGACATAGTCGTAGGGATGAAGCATACATGGAGATTCGTATTGAGCCGTTTATACAGGATACATTTAACAAATATCTATCTACGGACCAAACAGATGAATATCTGTTTAATTTTCATAGTCGTTATAGTAATTCCGATAGTTTCAATGCCAATATAAATATGGGAATCAGGCGAATATGCCAAGATATGGGAATGTCCAAGGAGGAATATTATTGCTTTTATACGTTTCGTCATACCTGGGCAACCATTGCTCAAAACGATTGTGGAGCAAATATGTATGAGGTAGCATTCGGTATGAACCATAGCCATGGATTTAATATAACAAGAGGCTATGTAAAAATAGACTTTACTCCAGCATGGGAACTTAATGCAAAAATCATAGACTTCATATTTTTCAGTAATAAAAACAGTAAACAGAGTTTGGTTCGTAACTTTGAATCACCTTCAGAGAAAATGTTTCGTATTACAAAAAAGATGATGATATATGGAAGAGCATATTTTAAAGGCGAAGTCATTGCCGAAGTTACGGACATAGGTTTTGATACCGTTGATGATGTTATTTCAGCACTTGCCAATCAGCTTCCTAATGACATACCCGTAGGATGTAATGTACAGTTCCGATTAACAAACTGTGATTCTCAAAAAGAAGCAGTATATGTCAGAAGTAAAGGTAAGGGATTCTAAATTGGACACATAGAGGGAACAATTATCCTAATTCATATCAGAACCGTATCATTTCACTTACTGATACGGTTCTTTCTATTTGTCCGGTTGATTCCTGGGCATGATTTCACGGCCTATAATTATAGCAAAGACAAGTATGATAAGCTTCCATATAAGAATGAAAGTTTTTTTGACCAACCAGACTGCAAGACGTATGGCAATCCTCAAAAGCCAGAATACCAGTTTCAGGAGTAGCATACCGATAATAAGTACCGGCAGCAGATATATAATAAACAGTAGTTCAAACATAACGTGTAATATTTATGAGTATAAGAGCTTATTAATTATATAAATATACTAAAAATCAATGAGATACAGAAATTTACGCAATACTATTTTCTTGTTGTCCGAGTAGATTTTTTACTGATTATCAGTGTTATATCACCATGATAACGAGGTCTCTCCAGACTCTGATTACAGGGTTATTCTACCTGAATGTTTCTGCAATACAGTTCAGATAAAATAAGATTTCCCGATAGCCATTTCATCAGCTGAATCAGCTACAAGATTTCATTTTCCCTTTTATTGAGATTCCAATAACTTAGATAAGCAGGTTACTTTTACCATGCTATCATTGTATAGGGACTACATATTATATTGGATATAGGTTTTATGAGAACAATAGCCATCTATCCCATATAACTACATCTTTTGTGTTTTTGAAACTTTGATTTATTCAACCGAAGAATACGAAATATTATTTTCTGATTACCAAAATTACTATAATCCAAAGATTAAATAATACCTGAAGCTTCTGTTTCTGAATACATGTAAATTAGTTTCAAACGTCTTAAAAACTCTATATAACAATAATACGCTATATGGAGTTTCTTATATAACTGGTGCTACAGCTCATGGTAAGCTGGAATATGCCTCCAAAGAATTGTGTTGTTGATTTCGGTTTGCAACGGCTTTCTCCGGTAAATTTGGGTGTAATAATCATTCCCGGAAGGCATCGTTCTGCCGTGCAGAGTTTTCCAAGCAAGTTGTACTTTTGTGGCCACAAAACTCCGTTTCGTACTCACAATAGTAACTTGCCGAATGCTGGCGCATCGGAGCGGCTGGCCGCTGTTTCGCATGGCGAAAGATGGTTCTGGAAATCTAACCACCAATGTATCCAAGTATGAAGAATCAGAGAACCAAGTACATCAAGGTAAGAATGACGCCGGAGGAAGTACAACAGTTTAAGGAAAAATCCGCCTTCTATTCATCTGTGAGTCATTATATACGCTCAGCACTGTTAGAGTATTCAAATATCGGAACCAAAAGGCAACTCGAACTGATGAATGATCTCGGTCTGTTTTACCGCAAATATCAGAATGAACTTTCTTGGGCTGGAGGAAACCTTAATCAGTCGGTTAAACGTGCCAATGAGCTTGCGGTAGCCGGGTTACTCGCACCCGGCTATATTCAGGAAGTTCTGTTACCTGTTATCCTTGAAACTCAGGAAACATTGAACAGAATAAAGAAAGACCTTGATTATCTGACACAGAAAGCTGTCAGAATCTGAGTTATTAGTTACACGGTATTCAATCATTTCAGATATTATTATTGTGTGACCGTAGATTCATGAGTTTGAAGTATTTCGGCTACTCAGTCACATAAACCATGATAATTAGGATTAAATATGATAGCAACCATATTACCGGGAAGCACGAACTTTCATGCAGTCGGTTACAATGAACATAAAGTCTCGAAAGGTGTTGCACGGCTTATCGAGATTCAGAACTTCGGTTCACTCGGAACATTTCACAAACCTACCCCGAGTGAGTTGGTCAGTTATCTCCAGAAGTACAGTTCACAGAACAGCAGAATCAGGAAACCGCAGTTTCATGTGGCCATATCATGCAAGGGACACGAAATGTCGGAAGATGAGTTGCTGGATTTTGCACACCAGTATCTCAAGGAAATGGGATACGGGGAATCCGGTCAGCCGTTGCTTGTTTACTCCCATTATGACACGGAGAATACCCATCTTCATATCATCACTTCGAGAGTGGCACCTGATGGAAGAAAGATTCAGCACAGCCATGAGCGCAGACGTTCTCAAGAAGTCATTGACCATATTCTTGGGAATAACAGGAAAAAGAAAACGGAAGATGATATTGATGCTGCCAAACAATATACATTCTCTTCATTTGCCCAGTTCAAGGCAATAATGGTTTCCATGGGATATGAGGTCTATCAGAAAGATGAGAATGTATTCGTCAAGCATGGTGGAAAGGTTCAGAAGGAAATCTCTTTTTCTGAAATAGAAAGTCTTTTCAAGAGCGGTTATAGGGAAAGGACACGTTGCCGTCAGCTAAGAAGCATATTAAAGAAGTACCGTGATGTAAGTTCCAACAAGGAGGAACTGCAGAAGGAATTGAAAACGAAGTTCGGTATTGACATTGTGTTCTTCGGCAAGAAGGATACACCATACGGATATATGCTCGTTGATCATGCAAACAAGATAGTCATTCATGGTGCAAGAGTACTGGCTGTAGAGGAACTCTTGGACTTTGCTACTCCTGAAGAGCGGTTTAATCGGATTGAGGACTATATTGACCGATTACTGACACTTAATCCTAAGATTACCCAGAGTGAAATATACAGTAAAATAAGGAAGCAGCGTGCCTATATCAAGAAAGGCATCATTTATTTTGATGGCCAAAGCCGTCCGTTAAAATCTTTTATGGCAGAAGCAATCGACCGTAATAACCGTATAGCCATGGTAGAAATGTTCAGACCGGCTACTGAGACTGAACGGGATTTGCTTTGTAAGATATTCAAGGTTTCTCGGACTGATCTGGTAGATATATCTCCGGAAAGAACACACTACTACACAGATGCTGTAAATCGATTGCGTGAGATATTCAATGATGAAAATGTTTCCTTTATCAGAAGCCGACTGCATGAAGAAGGTTTTACTATCCATCAGGAAGAGGATGCAATTTATGCTATAAATTTCAAGCAACACATCATTATAAATCTTACTGAAGAGAACTTCAATCTTGAACGATTGAATAAACGGCCTATGAAGAAAATTAAACAACAAAAACAGCAACAAAACCGAAAGTATTCTTCACATCTTACTAGCAAAACCAAACTGCGTGATGTCGGTGATGCAAGCCATGGCGAGAATCGTGAATGGGAAGTTGGAAATAAAGGTAGTTATGATGATTTAGAGAATAGTTGCTATTTGAAAAGGTAAATATATCATGAAAGATGATTTCAACATCCTAAGAACTAATAATTAATATTATATTTGAATTTGTAATAATCTAATATATTTAATTTATAAAGGACATAATAATTATGGTAAGATTTACAAGGACTTTTCACACTGTTGGCCAAGGAGCTTTTTATTCTGAGAAAATAGAATATAATGATAAACAAGTTTTTAGGATGGTATATGATTGTGGATCTAAATCGATTCCTGAATCACTTCTAGCCAAACGAATAAAATCAGATTTAGCAAATAATGTAGATATTGATATTTTATTTATTTCTCATTTTGATAAGGATCATATCAATGGTATTTATAATTTAAATCCCAAATTAATTATCATTCCTTTTTTAAGCAAAGACCAAATCTTTCTACTAAAACTTTATAACGAACTTTATGAGAATGTTTATGATATTAAACTAGCTGAAACCCCAGAAGAATTATTCCAAGAAGCTGAAGTAATACGAGTTTTACCTGATGACTCTAATAATGATGACTCTAATACTTTTAGTGAGATAAACATAAATATAGATCAACCACATAAAAGAAAGAATATTAAAAAACTTAAGAGTAAATCAATAATTCAATTATCAACTGATGTAAATTCTTTATGGGAATATATCCCTTATAATCCTAATTGGAATAAATATGCAGAATCTTTTAAAGAAAAGATTCTGGAAGAAGATTTGGATTGGGAAAAATTGACAAATCCTTCATCAAATAGTAGCTATATAAAAAAAAATCTTTCTATTTTAAAAAACATATACGATAAACTTGGTAAAAAAAATCTACACTCTCTGATCGTTTACTCAAATTCAACAATTGATAATTGTATATCTATTAAGTTTTTTTCAAATAAATTCAATTTATACAACAAGTGTCTATATAATAGATTTTATCATTCAGGATGTATTTATTTTGGTGACATTACATTCAATTCAGAAATAGAAAATAGCTTTTATAAGTTTCTATCTGAATCTAAACGACTACAGAAAATAGGACTCTTACAAGTTCCACATCATGGCTCAATAGATAGTAAGGGGCATAAAATAATTTCTTCTAATTATCTATTTAGAAAACCTATTATATGTATTATTAGTGTTGGTGAATTTAATCAATATGGACATCCATCTGCATATCTTATACAGGAATTGCAACGTAATAATGGTATTGTTCTTATGGTAACAGAAGCTTCGTCAACTTTAATTTATTTAGAAGGTTTTATTTAATTAGATATGGAAATTTGTTATATTTGTGGAAAGCAACTTTCTGATAATAACTCGTCTGAAACAGTAAAAAGACATAAAGAGCATATTATACATAATGGCCTATATGGCCGTTTGAAAAGTTCTAATATCCTTTGTGAACAATGTGGAAGTGCATATAGTAAAAATGATGCAAAATTTATAGAGCTATTTAATGGATTTATAGAACTACTTCATAATTATTTATATGCAAAAGATCATGGGAAAGATAAAGCAAAGCGTTTAAGAGCATATTTCAATCCGGAAAAAGAAAACAAAACGGAAGTCGAATATTTTGCAGGAAAGGTATATCCTATAACTCCTTATTATGAGGTTAATAAAGATACGCAGGAAGTTAAAATCTTTGCACATAAAGATCGTCTGAAACATTTTGAAACAGTTCTTTTAAAAGAAAATCCAGAATTAAAAGAATACAAACGGATTTTAATTGATGACATTAGTAATAAAGGTAATGTTGGATTATTTTTTTCTGAAAAAAATCCAGACTTTAATACGATTTTTAAAGATGGTATAACTAAAATTGCTACAGAATTCGCCCTTCACAATGGCATTAATAGAAACGAAATTACCGAATCACTTATAATACACTCTGATAATTCTGCTTCTTTAGATTCATCTAAAACGCCAATTATACCTTATACACCTTCTTCTATCTCTGATTTAATTTTTGCCTTAGTTGAAGATGTAATTAACCCTTATTATCCTTCCCATGTTATTCGTCTATATACAGAAATTAATGAATCAATAAAGACATTAATTTGCTATGTAGACCTGTTTAGTACATTTCGCTATTATGTTATTCTTAATAAGAATTATACAGGAGCAGATGTTGATATTCATTATGCACAACGAATATTAATTGAAACCGATGAAAATGGTAAACAACTTAATCCTATTTATGATTTAACCGAATCACTTTCTCTTATAATGAAGAACATTACATCATTGATGTCTAACTATTTAAAATGTAAAGAATTACCTGATTTATGTATAAATAAGGATATTATCGGATACTTCATTTCTAATGCTATAGAAGAGCAAGGATTAGAACAAGTCATAAAAGAGTTGGTAGATGGATATAATATTTCTAACTACTGTAAAAATATAATATACCATTATGATGACGCTGCACCTGTAATTAGGTCAATATGTTATATGTCCAATGAAGCTGTTCTCAAAGATATTAATATAGTACGTGAATATACAATATTTAAATTTAATCAATTAGATAGGTTTTGTTGGAATATAGGTGAGTTTAAAAGAAATAATTCAAAAGACAGCTAATTTTCTATAATAATTAATACTCCATGAGGGTGTCTCAAAATTCATTTTTTGAAAAAATGAACTTATAATTTGAAATTTGGGTACCGTTAAAGACTATAAAAGGGCAGTATCATTACTCAATACAGAGTTTGATACGGCCCCTTTTAAATATTATAGTTATAATCTGTAACTTTAAAGAGTAGTCATTTTAGTTTTGACACACCTCATGGAAACTCATTAATTTAACGTCTTGTACATAACAAAATTTGTCAACTTCAACTTATTTGCTTTACGCTTCTGTATCCTTTCAACCTGATATCCATGTTTTTCAAAAAAAGCCCTTGCAGTAAAGCTGACTTCTGATTTAATTTCTTTAACTCCATATTCCTTTGCTATTTTCTCAACTGCAGAAAGAAGCTGTGTTGCAATTCCTTTGCATTGACAATCTTTATGTACAAACATTGAATGTAAATAACCGTTCTTATTCATTGATGAAAATCCGACCAGACGATTCTGTTTATCGAAAGCTCCAATATAGTAATTAAATGATATGAGCTCTTTCCATCGTTCAAGATTATCACCACATGACGCCCAGTCCTCTACCTCTTCATAGGTATAATCTTTGATATTTATATTCAATACCGTAGAACGGTACAATTCCTGCATTTCCAGAATATCTTTTTCTTCGAGAGCACGAATTTTATAGTTGGGGGTCAACCATTTTATAACTTTACACGGGTTACCTACAGCAATACAATTGGCAGGGATAGATCTTGTGACCACACTGCCTGCACCTATAACGCTTCCGCTACCTATTGTAACACCTGCAAGTATGATGCATCCTCCTCCAATCCAAACATTATCTTCAACGGTTATTGGCAAAGCTCTTGTTCTGAAAAACAGTTCTCCTGAGTTTTCATCCCAGTCTTCAACGAAACGTTCATTAAAATCAACAGGATGGGTTGCCGTGTAGAATTGTACATTGGGAGCTATCAATACTCTATTGCCAATGTGTATATGATTTTCATCCATCAATGTGCAATTATCATTAATGATGGTCTTTTCACCGATGAAAATATGTTTTCCGCATTGGCAGGCAAAGTTGTTGCCGATGGTAGAATATTTCCCGATTTTACCAAGCAACTGAAATAGAATCTCATTCCTTTCTTCAGCAGGAGTCTTTACGTCATTGATTATTGACAGAAACCCCTTTGTTTTCATAATCATGTCCAAGACTTCTTTATCCAACCGGTTACAGTATTCTCCTGACAGGAAACGTTGGAAATTGCTTTTTTCCTCATTAAGCTCCTTTACCATAATAAATTCCTCGTCTGTTTCCTTTATTGTTTTAAACCCAAGTTTAAGGTACATATTGACTGCATAATTTGCCTTCTGTACGGAGAGCGAAACATGTTTATAGCCTTTACTGACAAGCAATTTAATTATCTCCTGCATTAAACGGCTACCAATACCTTTGTCCCTATATTCCTTGTACAAGGATATGGAAAGAGAAGGAGTTTCATCATCTACATGGCCGTAATCATTCATGATGCGTACCCATGCAGCTCCTACAACCTTACCGTCAGTTTCGGCAACCAGACAATAATCATCTTTTTTCTTACCGAAATTTTCAATATAAACTTTCAATTCCGGCAATTCAACAACATCTTTCGATGGTGGCTCTACACCTTCAGGAATATAGATAGCTTCGTAAAGAAAATTTCTTAGCAAATGGTGTTCACCAGCTTGCAAAGGACGTATAATATAATTGGTTGATTCGTTCATTGTTCACATTTTCTTTTCAGGTCTGCTATATACCGTTTCTGCTGTATTCTCAAATAAAACCATGCAAAAGGATATAACCACCATTTTTTCAGTTTTATTGCCTCTGTAAAAATTATTTCTGTCCCATTTTCAATCTGCCTGAAATGTCCTGTCCACTCCCCGGAAAAGTTCTCATTATCCATAAGGAATGAATATTTCAAGAAAGGCTTTAACACGGTAATAGTAAAACAGGTTACATAGCCTTCATTACTTATCTCCTTGAAATGACGCTCATCAGAAACCTCTATATCTTTTATATCACTTCGCCATGAATAGTCATAAAGTGAAGTGACTGAATGCCAGACTGATGCTAAATCAGCCTGTATAAATGATTTTATCGTTGTGCTTATCATGGGACATCTTTATATTTGTCTTACCGTTTCTCCCAATCCTCTTTGGTCAGCAAAGTAAAATGCTCCGTACGGATATCTCCTAAAGGAGAGGTCTTTCCTTCTTCCGTATGATGAAAACGGAAACCGCATTTGTCCATTACTCTGCGGGACTTAATATTTCCATCATAATATCCGCACCATACTCTTTTGATATTCAGTTCATAAAAACAACGTAAAAGCAGACACTCAACAGCTTCCGGTATCAGCCCTTGTCCCCAGTAAGGGACACCAATCCAATAACCAATTTCGGCATCACCCTCCTGCATGTCTGCACTGTGTACTCCGTCACCGAACATGATGCCTACACTACCAATAGGTTCATTGTTCTCTTTTAAAACTACAGCATAAGTTTCCGGAGCAGAAAGTATATCCCTTATTACTTCCCTGCTGTTATCAACAGACGTATGTGGTGACCATCCTGCTATAGGTCCTATTTTCGGATCTTGTGCATATTTGTAGAGAGATGCAGCATCTTCTTCTGTCCACGGACGGAGTATAAGTCTTTTAGTTTTCATAAAACATTTATTTAGTTATAAAATCAAATGTTCGGTTATGATTTAATGTTATACAATGAAATAGAAAATTATCAAGAAAGAATCTTTGCTTTCATATTCATTTTATATATGGAGATACTATTGGTAAATAAACTATCATTTAACAAATTCAGAAAGATTATCAATCATCTTTTTCAGATTGGCTTCATTTTCCTCATCTGATATTGTAGGGTCTTTCATAAAGCGGACACATGGTAAATCCGGACAGTTTCCACAATTTTTCCACTTATGTTCACTGCAGCATTTCCAAATAGGACATACAGTATCACCTATATACTGAGTCCAAAACACCTTACCTTTAATATTTCTGCATCCTTTACATTCTTTTGGAAAAGACTTACAGTTTACACATCTTGCTCCACATGGCGAAGGATAAAAATAATCATCTTTCCAATACCACCATTTACACTTTTCTATATCCGGATTCTCAGAGTTAATATAATATTCCAGCGCACGATATAGATAAAGTTGACAACGGTCTATAGAACAGCCCCGTAAATCACACTCTTTCTGATATAAATCATCAGCCTTCACCCCTTTAAGAGACTCGATTGAAGTATATCCCATAGCTAGTAAATCCTGCTCTGTTTGTACTCCTACATTAGGGAGTTTACGAAAAGGATGTACTGTTTTCTTTGATGTGTTTGAAGACTGTTTTTGGGAGGGATATGGCAGGTATTTCCATAATCTACTCACTACTTCCCGTAAGACTGCCTTATGCTCTACATCCAGGATGTAATGTTCCTTTGCCCCTTCATAAGGGATTCCGCTTTCAGCATCAGACATCAAATCAGAAAGTTCAGGGAGTCTCTTTATATATGCTATATTGTCGCAAACCAGAATTATCGGCTTTTCATCGAGATAAATCATATAATCACCAAACATCTTCTGGTAACGTACATAGCCCAAGCCTTCAAGCTGGGAACTGATAAATTCTATAAATTCAATATTACTTGCCATATAGCCATTTTAATCTGTAAGTTAATATAGGTGATAACAATGTACTAAGAATGACCAGAATCCAAAGATTTCCACTCAGCGGGTTATATGCCTCTATAAGTTCACTCCATGTTGAACCTGAAGACAGTCCGAAAGAGAATTCAAAGCCTATTGTCAATACAGTCCAAAACAGGCCTGTTATGATACTGTCTCTATATGAAATTTCTTTTATACGCAGCAATAGTACCGAGGTAATAAAAAAAATAAGGACAGAGAGTATTATTCCGCTAACAGATAAAGATGCTTTTTCTGAAAGATAGTTCTCCAGAAAATACTCACGGAAACCACCGTTTAAAATGGCCACCGGAATAATACAAAGCCATACAGAAAATATCTTAATCCATTTCATAATAATTCAATATTTGATTCTATATATATCATTAAAAAATGATATTCCGTTCTTGATGATTCAATAAGTAACCTTTTAAAGGATGATTGTTTTTTATGTAGATACATCAAAGTTATAAAATATTCTGTAATTCTGATTGATGGATTTATACTATCTTATTATTTATGGCATATTTAATGTATATCTAATAATTATATATCATAAAAGCATATTTATTTGTAACATTTTTAGCTAAAAGATTCTTGATATCCAAATAAATAATATTTCAATATTTTGGTTTATACAACCGACAGTTATAAAACTGTTGTTCTTTTCTTTCCTGAGAATCTTGGTTAATACATTTGTCACAAAATCAATCAATACTTGAAATGATACAGACTCCGGTTATAGTAACATTTGCCAATCAGAAGGGAGGTGTAGGAAAAACTACCCTTTGCGTAACCTTTGCCAACTATCTGGTGACAAAGGGTGTAAGGGTTGTAGTGATTGACTGTGACTTCCAGCATTCCATCATGAAATGCCGAAAGGCTGACATCAGAAAATACGGTGAGCAGGAAATGCTATACGAGGTATGGGCATACGAAGCCAACGACAAAGCGATGATGACTTCCCTTATGGAGAAACTGCACAACGATCCCGAAATTGACGTTGTGCTTATGGATTCTCCAGGTAGTCTGAAAGCGGAAGGGCTGATACCCATGTTCGTCAACTCTGACATCATCATTGTTCCATTTCACTATGATCTGGTAACCGTTCCGTCCACGGCCAGTTTCCTCATGTTTGTTGATCGGCTGAAAAAGGCTGTAGGTGAAAGGATGAAGGCAAGACTATTCATCATTCCCAATCTTAATGACGGAAGAATCGGCAAGCGTTCCGAACTGCTTATCTGGGACAATGCAAGGGATACTTTCTCAAACTACGGCTATGTAACTGCAAAGATTCCCAAACGTGCGGATATGGAACGGTTCAGTACAATGGCGGCACTGGATATGCAGTCAGCTATCGTTACACCGGTATTTGACAAGATCTATCAGAGTATCTTCGATACAACTGAACCGATAAGGGAAAAAGAACTCAAAGGCATACAGCTGACGGAGAATCTGAGTCCCAAACCGAAGAGGAAAAAGAAGGTACAAACGTCTGATAAAGTATCAAAGGAAAATACCGGCCAATCTGAAACCGGTCCTTCTGAGAATGGTACAGATAATCGGAATAAAGAACCAGAATAATCAGTAACACTTCAATAACCATAGCACTATGAGTAAGGATATACCGGAAATAGATGACCTGACAAGAGGCATCAATGATTCAGAACTTATATTGACGGAAGATTCCGCAAGAGCACAGATTGCAGAGACAGAATGCAATGAGAGTGATGAAGTACGTAACACAAATACCTCTGCTGTTTCCCTTTCGGATACAGGATGCTGGGGTGACTTCATGGAATACCTGCAATCGGACGATTCCAAAACGGATAAAACAGAAAGGCTTGTCTGCAAACTCGACCGTGACCTTGCGGATTCACTTGATGACTGCGATATACATGGCAGATGCCGCTCTGACCTGGTGAATGCCATTGTAAGGGCATTCTTCAAGTCATACCTGCCACGTCTGGCAGAATACAGAAGGGAAAAGAAATCTTTGTTTAACAGCTATAATCTGTAGGATATGAAAAAGACAGACTGGACCGACAGGATGCTTGCCGCTCTTGTCGAGCTGTATCCGGTAGAGACCACGGCCTATACAGCTGCCGTTCTCAATCTGAGCGAATCGACCGTCAAGCTGAAAGCCCGTGAGCTTGGACTTGTTAAAATGGCCAAATCCAGATGGATGGAGCGTGCCGACTATATCAGAAACCACTTTCAGGAGTGTTCCTTCTCTGAGATAGGGAAAGCTCTCGGCATTACCCGGATGAGTGTCGGACGCATAGCCGCTGCACTCGGACTGAAACGCAGCAGTGAAGAGAAACACCTGATTTCCTCACGTATCCGTACCCAGATGGTAAAGAGGGAAAGACGGCGTATCGTCTTCGGACTGGAACCGGTAACGGGTATCCGTGTCATTTCAAACAGGGCGAAGGTAAGGGTGCGCTCAAACATGAAGTCAAACGGATACATCATCAGTGAGGAGCACAACGTGATTTATTATACCGGCACTACGGAACGCAGGGAACGTCTGGAAAGCCGGGGTATCAGACTGGGACTGCATATTCTTCCGTTTCCGGAAAACAGCTCCGCTATTTCATCCAACATCATATTACAACAGCCATGCAGTACGGACAGATAGTATTCCTTCTCTTCGTGGCAATGGTATTCTACTATGCGGCAATGATTTTCATGGACTTCCAAAGGGCAAAGGCCGCACAGAATGCCGAGCAGGACAGCCATAAAGAAGAGGACATAGACATATCGGAAGAGGCACGAAGCTTCAGACCGATAAGAATAAACCGGGATGAATCTGAATCCAAAGAACAAAGTTCAGAACAGAGTAATACGGAAAATCCCGAATCAAATAATGAAAGCAATAATTCTGACGGTACAGAGAAATCTGCATCCAAATCAGAATCTTCCAGACACGTTTACCGGGAGGCCATCATGACTGACGGCATTCTGGTTGAGAATATCATTCAGGAAATAAACCGGCTGGCAGAGACCGGTACCAGTGACCTCGGTGCCGTTATCTTCAGCTGTGAGAATGCCTGATATTATATACCGTTCCTTTAGTGACATCTGTTTCTTTGGCGATGAAATCATTTAACATTATTCAGAAATGCAGATAATAAAGAAAAGTGCCCGGAATCTTACGGAGCGATTCATCGGTTCAAGTTTTGGACAGAAGTGTGTGGTGGCAGCCATTGCACTGATTATCTCCACATCCAATGCAATGGCAGGAAGCAAGGGTGCAGCAGGTTTTACCAAGGCCACTCAGGAAGTCAGTTCCTACCAGACTCCGGTATCGAACCTGATGAAAGCCATTGCTGCCGTTATCGTTCTGGTCGGTGCATTCAACGTCTATTTCAAGATGCGTGCGTCCGTAATGGTTGCGTGATAAATACTTCTTTGGCAAGAAGTTAGGATAATGTTCCATGTAGAATGGACGGTCCAATTTTAGTAATTAACCTCTACTAACATGTAGATAACAAAGATTAACTGTATGTTTTACAACATCCTAATCCCATCAGCTATACCCTGCGGAGAAATCTATAAGGGGAAAACAGCAGGCTGGAAAAGTGGCAAGTCGGCGAACTGCAAAGCCGAGACGCAGCTGCAAGGGATAAAGACTGACATGAGGATGAAGCCTGATTGGTTTAACGATAATCCAACGGTATTTGAAGTGACTATGGCGGAAAGCAGTTACATACGCCATATTGCGGTACTGTGCCAACCTGCATTTATTGGTACAGCAGGAACTTGCCGCAACGTAACCGCAGTAAGCGGAGAAAAGGGTGTAAGTCGCATCCGACAGTCAGTCGTGCCAACAGTTATCACGCAAACTAAACGGAGATTGCCTAACCCGAAATGCCAACTGGCTATGAACAAAGGTTCTGAATATTCGGTACGGCAACGGAGTTCCCATAGTAGTCCGAGGAAGGGAAAGCCTTCTACATGGCGAAGGGGAACAGTTATTGATTTCAATAGTATTAACGGATAACGTGAGAGACGTATGAGAAATCCCGAGATAATATTGAACACTTTAAGCTCACACAGTAAAGTTTCAGACTATAAGTATGAGCGTATCTACCGTATTCTCTTTAACGAGGAAATGTTCATGCTTGCCTACGAACGGATTAAATCCAAACCCGGCAACATGACTCCCGGTACAGATGGTCTTACCATTGACGGAATGACTATCGACCGCATTGGAAAACTCATTGAGAGCTTGAAAAATGAGAGCTATTCTCCCCAACCTGCCAAGAGAGTGTACATTCCCAAGAAGAATGGAAAGAAACGTCCTTTGGGAATCCCTACTATCGAAGACAAGTTGGTGCAGGAGGTAACTAGAATGATTCTCGAAGCCATTTATGAAGGTCATTTTGAAAGCACTTCACATGGATTCAGACCATTCAAAAGTTGCCACACAGCCCTCATAAGCATCAAAAAGACATTTACCGGTATGCGGTGTTTTATAGAAGGAGACATCAAAGGCTTTTTCGATAATATCCACCATGCAACACTGATAGATATTCTGCGGATGCGAATAGCTGATGAGCGTTTCATTCGCTTGATATGGAAGTTCCTAAGGGCTGGTTATCTGGAAGAGTGGTATTTTAACAAAACTTATTCGGGCACACCCCAAGGAGGGATAGTCAGTCCCATATTGGCTAATATCTACCTTGACCAGTTCGACAAGTACATGAAAGAATATGCCACCCTCTTTGATAAAGGAGAAAGCAGGAAGATACGAAACGAATACATGAATCTGAACATGCGTACTGTAAACAGGCGAAAGAAAAGAAAGGCTACTGAAGACCCTGTCGAAGCAGCCGCTCTTGATGCAGAAATCAAGCAACTTCAGAAACAGTTGCGGAGTATGCCCGTAAGAGATGAGATGGATGAAAATTATCGCCGTCTCAAATATGTAAGGTATGCTGACGATTTTCTTATCGGTGTGATTGGTTCAAAGCAAGAATGTGAGAGAATCAAAGAGGATATTACCAACTACATGCGTGATAGACTCAAACTCGAACTTTCAGCAGAAAAGACGCTAATTACCCATGCAAGGGAAGAAGCCAAGTTCCTTGGCTATCGGATAACCGTAAAAACCCTGGATGTGATGAAAAGAAACTGTAAAGGAATCCTTTCACGAGCATTCAGAGGTAAAGTTCAATTGTTGCTTTCATCGGAAACGGTAAAAGACAAGCTGATGAGCTACGGTGCTGTGAAATTCACAGAACAAAACGGTAAAACGGTATGGCTACCACAGTCAAGAAGCTACTTGATAGGTATGGAAAGCCACCGAATCCTTGCAAAATTCAACCTTGAGATAAGAGGATTCTACAACTATTACTGTATAGCTGACAATGTATCTGCAACCTGCTCAAAACTTGGTTACATCATGCAGTACAGTCTCTACAAGACATTGGCACAGAAACTTAACAGTACTATGCCGAAGATTGTAAGGAAGTACAGAAAGGACAAGGAATTTAAGATTGAATACACCGATAAAAAGGGAAATCAAAAATACCGTGTTCTATACAATGGTGGATTTGCGCAAAAACAACCTAACAAAATGGCTGATTGTGACAACTTGCCTCACGTTAGCTTCCCGAAACGTTCATTAGCGGAACGATTAAGAAGTGAAATATGTGAGTTATGCGGCAGACACGATAAGCTCATCATGCACCATGTTCGCACTTTGAAATCAATCAATGACAAGACGGAATGGGGTAAGATAATGTTGGGTTCACACCGTAAAACTATCGCAGTATGCGAAAGTTGCTATACCAAGATAAAAGAGAAAGAACATGAGAAATAAAGTGCATTCAATAACGGAGAGCCGTATACATGGAGACATGTACGTACGGTTCGGGGGCAGGTTTGGAGAGACCTGCGGCAGTAATGCCGTAAGGCGCTCTGAACCAAGCCTACAGAACGGAGACCAGGACGTGAAGAAGACCATCATGCTTACCATCGGAGGCTGTATCGCATTCATCGCACTTTCGGAAGCTCTTCCGCTGTTCTTCCAGTAATCCTTTCCCGGCATGACAATGAATCAGGAAGGTTACCCTGTGTTCAAGGGATTGCAGAAGCCGCTGGAGTTTATGGGCATACGCGGCCGTTTCCTCACTCTAGCAGCGGCAGCCATAGGCGTATCATTCGTAGGCTTCATCGGTTTCTCAATCGCTTTGGGAAAGATTGCAGGGTTCATAGCCATGATGGTCATGGCACTGGTGGGACTGATAACCATCTACATCAAGCAGCGTGGAGGACTCCACAACAAGAAAAGGGCAAGAGGTATCTATATCTACAGAAGCCTGAGAAAAGAACAGTAAATCACTTTATACAGTATGGCACACAAAAGGAAAAGAATATTTGACGGACTCTATGCGCAGCTGGAGGAGACGGACGGCAATGTCGTGCTGTTCTCGGCCAGAGGCGAGCCGTCCGTTATCTTTGAGATAACCAATCCGGTCCAGCAGCTCTGTACGGATGCGCAGCAGTACATGCTGTTTCATGACGTGCTATCCAATATCCTTCAGACCATCGGTGAGGGATATGCACTGCAGAAGCAGGATATTCTGTGCAGACAGGCATATCACCATGATGTACCGGATGATGCGGAGTTCCTGACAAGGAGCTATTTCAGATACTTCGAGGGAAGGGAGTTTACAGAGATAAGGACTTTTCTTATCCTCACCCAGGAGGCACAGAAGAACCAGTTCATCCAGTACGACCCGAAGAGATGGCTCGATTTCCATTCCAAGGTATCAAAGACGGATGATATTCTGACGGAGAAGCATATCCGACACAGGAAGCTCAACAAGGAGGAAGTCAGCGAATACTGCCACCGTTTCATGGCATTCCAGTTCCGGCACGGACCCTTCTCGATGACCAACTTCAAGGCTTCGGACGAATATCTCAGGACAGGTGACCGGATTATCCGTTCCTATCCGCTGGTGGACATTGACGAGATAAACCTGCCTTCCATGATAAAGCCGTACACACAGATGAACATCAACGGATACGGTATCGCAACTGACCTGCTTTCTTTCCTGACCGGCGTCCCCTACTCGGACTGTGTGGTGTTCAACCAGGTCATTCAGATACCGGGACAGAGGAAGCTGCTGCGCAAGCTACAGGCCAAGGCAAAGCGTCACGGTTCCATGCCGGACCCGAGCAACCGTATTGCAAAGGCCGACATTGAGGAAGTGCTGGACAGGCTGGCCGTTGACAGTACCATGCTTGTATATTGCAACTTTAACATTCTGGTAAGCTGCCCGCCTGACAAGGTTACTCCGGTAACTTCCTTTCTGGAGACCAAGCTGTACGAGTGCGGCATCATGCCGTCAAGAACGGCCTACAACCAGCTGGAGCTTTTCATGGACTGTTTTCCCGGTAACGGCTATGCTTTCAACCCGGACTATGACCTGTTCCTGACACTTTCGGATGCTGCACTTTGCTTTTTCTTCAAGGAGCATCTGAAGGAGTCTGAGGATACACCGCTGACCACATACTACACTGACCGTCAGGGACTGCCTGTATGTATCGACATTACCGGCAAGGAAGGCAAGAAGAAAATGACGGACAATGCCAATTTCTTCTGTATCGGTCCTTCAGGTTCCGGCAAGTCGTTCCACATGAACAGTGTGGTACGTCAGCTGCTGGAACAGAATACGGATGTGGTCATGGTGGATACGGGTGATTCCTACGAAGGCATATGCGGATATTACAAGGGTACATACATAGCCTACTCGAAGGAGAAGCCCATCTCCATGAATCCGTTCAAGGTTACTAAGGAAGAATATGAACTCAATTTCGGTGAGAAGAAGAACTTCCTTAAATCGCTGATATTCCTGATATTCAAGGGTAACGCATTTCCAACAAAGATTGAGGACATGCTGATAAACCAGACCATCGTGGAATATTACGAGGCCTATTTCAATCCGTTTGAAGGGTTCAGTGACAGTGAGCGTGAGGCATTGAGACAGAAACTGCTGGTCGCCGCCAAGATGGAGGATGACTATGAACAGTACACGCACAGCATGGAGGACATCGACAGGCAGATAAATACGGAAGAGGTTCAGGAGAAGGCTGAAAGCCGTGCCCTGCTGCTGCCTTCCGAAGTACGCCGTCTGAAGCTGATACGACAGTGCCGCTCACTGACTGCCCTGATTAATGATGAAGCGGCCACAGAATCGGAAAAGGAACGTGCACTTACTATCATAGAAAAATATAAGAGGGAACTTTATAACAATTCCATGCTGATTAAGATAGACAGGCAGATTGACCACATGGAGGAACAGAAGCGCAGGCTGAAGGTTCAGGAACTATCGTTCAATTCCTACTATGAGTTTGCCCTGGAGCGCATTCCGCAGATTACACAGCTGGAGAAAATCAGTTTCAATATACATGACTTTGCGGCCATACTGAAACAGTTCTACCGTGGTGGCGAGCTGGAGATGACGCTGAACTCCGACCTCGACATTAATCTGTTTGACGAGCGTTTCATTGTGTTCGAAATAGATAAAATAAAGGATGATCCGGTGCTTTTTCCGATTGTGGTGCTTATTATCATGGACGTGTTCCTGCAGAAGATGCGTATCAAGAAGGGACGGAAGGCTCTTATCATCGAAGAGGCATGGAAGGCAATCGCTTCACCTACCATGGCAGAATATATAAAATATTTGTATAAGACCGTCCGGAAGTTCCACGGAATAGCCGGTGTGGTCACACAGGAGCTTAATGACGTGATTGATTCCCCTATCGTGAAGGAGGCCATCATCAACAACTCGGATGTGAAGATTCTGCTTGACCAGACCAAGTTCAAGGACAGGTATGAGGATATTGCAGCCATTCTGGGACTCACAGACATACAGCGTCAGCAGATTTTCACCATCAATGCGCTGAACAACCATGAGGGAAGAAGCTACTTCAAGGAGGTGTGGATTTGCCGGGGACAGCACTCGGATGTGTACGGCGTGGAGGAAGCACCTGAATGCTACTGGGCATATACTACAGAACGTACCGAAAAGGAGGCACTGAAGATTTATCTTGCCCGGTACGGTACGCTGCAGGAGGCCATCACCCGTATTGAGGAAGACCGTAAGGCGGATGGAGGGCTTCTGTATCTGGAGTTTGCAAGAAAAGTCAACCAACATCAAAAAGTTATGTCACTATGGTAAGAACAGTATTAAGAATCATATCGGTTATAATGCTTTCTGCATTTGTCTGCATTAATGCACATGCTGCCTGGAGAATCGTATTCGACCGCAACTGCCTGAAGATTGTCCTGGCCAATACCGCTTCACAGAAACTTATCGAGGAGCAGCACAACCAGCGTGTGGATACCATTGCAGCCAAGAAACAGAAGGTGGAACTCTATACGGTAAGCATGGCTACCATGAAGGAACTATACAAGCTGAGCATGGAGAACATATCCGGTTTCGGGACTGAAAGTCTTTATTATAAGGAAATAGGCCTGTGCGCTCTGGATATTCTGCGAAATGTTCCGGTACTTGTCAGCACGGTAAACAAAGCCAGATTTTCAAACAGGCTGCTCTGTCTGAACGAACTCGGCAATCTTGTAGCGGAAACCCAGCAGCTGGTCGGCAACTTCGTCAATATCGTGAACAATGCCAGGATTCCCAATCCGTTGCAGGGACAGGCCACTGCCGAGAAAAAGGATGACGGCTACAACCTGCTGGACAGGTATGAAAGGCTGACACTGGCCAACAGCATCTATACTGACCTGAACAGGATACGCTATAAGGTGGAAGGGATGGTTCTGATGGCACAGTATGCCACTGCAAACGACCTCTTCTTTGCCATTGACCCTGAAGGATGGGCAAATGTGGTGACCATGAAGAATCATGTGGGGAATCTTGTACAGGACTGGAACGGACTGGTTGCTTCAAATTATTAACCCTTAATATGTATGTGTCTGTCATGAGAATCAGGAATATAAGTATCATATCAGCCGGTATTATAATGCTGTTGCTGCCTGTAAAGGCTTCCGCTTTCATCATACCCAAAGACCTGCCGACCATCGAAGCACTCATAGCCCTGCACAAGGCCATAAAGAAGGACGAGGACAAGGCTCTTACAAGAGTGGCCACAAGCTATGGCGAGCAGTCGCTCATTGAAAAGGGTGCGGAAAAGTTCAATGATGTCCGGACCACTCTGGATACAAGGCTGAACAATGCCTATTCATACCTGGTGCTGGCCGGTGCCATTTCTTCAACAGCCAACTCACTGTATCAGCTGGTAACGGAATACAAGGACTTTACCGGTAATACTTTCAGTTATGTATCGAAGAAGCCTTTCGTGGCATGGTATTATGCCGATGCCAACGTAGCAATATCAAGGGAGATACAACACTGCTACAGACTGTATGCATCCGTAGCCGCTTCGGGTATAAACCTGATGAAGGCTTCCATGGATGAGAAGCTGAATCTGGTAATGACACTGAAGGCTTCCATCGACAGGGCAAGGTACATAATAGACAATGCTAATCTGTACTGTTTCCTTGTCACGGACTGCGGATGGAAGCCGGACTATATCTGGGAGATACTGAACTCCAATGTGAAGAATGAGATAGCTGAGCGTGTAATCAACAAATGGAATCAGGGATATGCAGGTTAGAATTATATTATTATGCCTGTTCTGCATGTCAGTTTCAGGTACAGTTACTGTTGCCAATGCCCAAAGCATAGTCAGTGACAGTGAAAAGCAGAAGCAGTGGAAGTCAATGGAGAACGGTCCGTGGGATTTTGCTCCGGACTGGTATTACTTTTTCCTGCATAAGAAATACTCAGGTGCGGAAATGTACTGGAAATGGGACTGGTTCAACTCCGGATTCCGTGTCCGTTTCAAGGAACCCAAGTCTGATGTGAAACGTATCATGCCGGTGCGTGTGACTGCCGAAGAGACGCAGAGGCAGAAAATCAAGAAAGTGGAGAGTGAGCGCAAATATATCGAGGAACTGTATAAGGAAGAACTGGCAAGGGAGGCTGACAGAAATGTTGACCTGATGTATGCCACTTACAAGGACGAGTTCAACCGTATGCAGGACTGTATCACGGACGGACTGCTCTACTGTATGCAGAAGAGTGACGGCAAGCTCCGCTATCAGGTGGACGAGCTGAGCCGCCAGAATGAAATACTCTGTGCGGATATAGCCTATATACACAAAACCGGTGTCGGTTATGGACTGGAGAACGCCAAGCGGCAGAAGGCATACGAGGAAGCCAAATCCAGGATGGCAGAACTGGTCAACAGGACTGCACACCTTTGTGCCGTTGCCGCTACACATTATTAGACATTCTCTATTATTGATGACAATTCAGGTAATAATATTAAACAAATAATAAAATCAAACATGAATCTACTGTTTATTCCGCTGACAATAGGACTTCCGGCCATTGACGAAAGTCTGGAAAAGCTGCTGACAGCTATGGAGACATTTCCCAATGTGGCCGTTCTCGGTGATGCCGTTTCAATGGCAAAGGCTCTCGGTCTGTGTCTGGCCCTGTGTGTCGGTTCATACGAATGCTGGATGATGATGCTCGGAAGGCGTGGTATGGATGTCATGAAGCTGTTGCGCATCATCGGCATTTCCCTGTGTATTTCATCCTCTTCATGGATATGCTCGGCTCTGCAGGTTCCGGGAAAGAGTCTGGAGTCCGCTACATGGGCTATGGCCAAGGCAAAGAACAAGGAAGTGGCTGCCTTCGAGCTGAAGGTGGCACAGAAACAGAGTGAATATCTTGACAGGTTGAGAACCGTGCAGGATTCCATAGCCACGGCAAAGCAGGTGGCCGAAATCGGTCAGGATGCTGCCTGGTGGGACAAGCTTATATATAATGTGGAGAATCTGGGCTCGACCATCAACAACTACGCACAGAGGGCTGCCGTGGCGGCTGAGACGAAGGTCAGTGAATGGATAAACGATGTCATACGTTTTGTCGGGGAACTGATTTTCCAGATGTCGTATTACGGGATGCTCGTGGCACAGAGGATTTTCATGGCCATCATGATGATATTCTGTCCGATCATGTTTGCTCTCTCGCTGGCACCGCCATGGAACTCGGCCTGGAGCCAGTGGATGTCCAAGTTCCTTTCCCTCTCGTTATGGGGATTCGTTACCTATATGTGCATCTATTATATAGACTTCATCCTTCTTTATAACCTGCAGCAGGACCTGGTGGCATACGACCATCTGCTGCACGGCTCGGTAAACTCATGGGAACAGATTGGCGCACTGGGACTGCAGGGAATAGGCTCCAACTGTATGTATGCCATGGGTATGCTCGTTGGTGCCTATATCATACGCTTCGTTCCTGAAGTGGCATCATGGCTGATTCCGGGAGGTGTAAGCTCGGGTACGGGTTCCGTTGCCGGTTCGGCTGCAATGGGCATCACTTCGGCTGCAGGTGGTATGGCCGGAAGTATGGCAGATTCTGCCATGAAAGGAACAGGTTCAGCTGTCAGGTCATTGGTCAAATAACTTAAAATCTTTCATTATATGCTTATCGAATCACTTGCACAGAAAACCAGACTGGCCATGATGACGGTATTTGCGGTAATTGGAGGCTGCACCGTCATCTGTGCCTTTACGGTCTGGTGCTGCATTTCCCTTGTCAACGAGGAAAGGCAGCAGATTTATGTACTTGACGGAGACATTCCGTTTCTTGCCGAGCGTGCACGGCTGGAAGCCAACTTCACCATGGAGGCCAAGGCGCACATACAGTTGTTCCACCAGTATTTCTTCAACCTGCCGCCCGACAACGACTATATCAAATGGACAGTAGGGAAAGCGATGTATATGGCTGACGGGACTGCACTGAAACAGAAACAGGCCATGGACGAGAACGGTTTCTACTCGGACATCATTTCCTCTTCGGCTGTCTGTACCATCATGTGTGACTCCATTCAGTTTGACGAACATGAACGGAAGTTTACCTATTACGGTACGCAGCTTATCAAGCGCAGGACCAGGGACATCAGACGCTCGATGGTGACAACAGGTTACATCGAGTCCGTACCTAGGACAAGGAACAATCCGCACGGTCTGCTCATTACCGGCTGGAGGACTCTTGAAAACAAGGATTTGGACTATTGATATACTGATATTATGAAATCATTCAGAAAAAAGATACAGGAAAGCCGTCTGAAAACGCAACTGCTTGTCAGGTCGTGGTTGCAGCCCAAACTGGGTGTCATCGGAACAAGATACCGTCTGGCCGCAAGAATCAGACTGGCCAACAGATGGGCGGCTAAACATCCGAAAACGACATTCGCAGGTGTAGCAGGGACACTGCTTCTACTGCTTGTCAGTACCGTTGCCATAGATTCCGGCAACGGGAAACAGAGTGAGCCGGATGTCAGTTCGATAGCCGCAATGGAACCGGTGTTTCAGGGATTCCGTACCATCCAGGCAAACAAGGACATTCACCGCAGTGTATTGACGGACATGACGGTGAAGGGACAGTTACTGCGTCATGAACTGGACTCCATGATTGCCATACCTGTAAAGAGCCGTGAGGATTCCTTGCGGATCATCCTCAAATACCGGCAGCTGGAAAATATAGTCAAATCCATTAAAAACAATGATAACCCATGATTAAGATTAATTTCAAACAGCCCAAGTATATCTTTCCGCTGGTCATATTCGTTCCGCTGTGCGCACTGGTATACTTTGTGATGCAGACCTTCTCCGGTGGTGAGGAGACTGCCGGAACGGTAGCTACAGACCGTATCAACATGGAGCTTCCCCAGGCCAATGCCGAGGAAGCCGGAGACAAGATGTATGAGATGTCCAGACGTTTCGGTGACGAGGATGCCTTCACAGCCGTAAGCGGTATCGGGGAGGAAGAGCAGAAGAAGGAGGAACTGGAACACGGCTACAGCGAGGAAGAACTGAACCAATTGGATGCTGCTGAAGCTGAAAGACAGCGGCAGCAGAGGGAACTTGAAGAACTGGAGCGTTCCCTTGCTGAATCTAGAAAGCATATCAATGCATATGCCTACGGGAACGGTCCTTCGGGAAACAGTGAAACGGGTTACGGAGGTATGGGATATTCCTCACAGGACGAGTTCGCACGTGACCTTGAAGAGATTCAGCGAAGGAGCTATGAACGGCAGAAGGCCATTGAAAGCGGACTGGGTATCAAAGACCCGGAAGCAGAGGAAGCAGAAAGAAAGCACAGGGCTGATTCCATAGCCAGGGTACGTCAGGAAGAAAGGGAACGCAACCGTCCGAGTCTGATAATCAAGTCCGATGACACCAATGCCGACAGGTTCAATACGGTTACTGCTCCGGATGAATTTGCCGAGAACAAACTGATACGTGCCATGATTGACCAGACTACAAAGGCGCATGAAGGCACACGTCTGCGGTTCAAGCTTCTGGACGATGTGACGGTAAGCGGCACAAGGCTGAAAAAGGGAACTTACCTCTATGGAACGGTAACAGGTTTCGGACAGCAGCGTGTCAGGGCTTCCATAACCAGTATCCTTATCGGTGACAGGTTCATCAAGGTTAAGCTGTCTGTCTTTGACAATGACGGTATGGAAGGCTTCTATGTTCCTGAATCGGCTTTCCGTGATTTCATGAAGGATGCAGGTTCCAATACGGTACAGCAGAATATAAGTTTTGAATCCAGTGACGGTTACGGTACAGGTATTTCTACAGAGGCCATTGCACTCCAGTCACTGCAGAACATGTACAACTCTGCAACTTCTGCAATATCTTCCAATATCAGAAAGAACAAGGCAAAAATCAAGTACAATACCATCGTTTATCTGATAAACTCGGAGGATGCACGCTAAGATACCGCTACATAATATTGCGTTTATATCCGATTATAACAGTACCATTCATAAACTATAAAGATTACTCAATATGAAAACCAGAATTTTTCTGATAATATGCCTTATCACAGGCATAGCCGTACATCTGTCGGCCAACGAGAAGATATACATCAACCGGGAAGTGACCACGCACATTGTTATGCCCGAGAACATCAAAATGGTGGATATTTCCACTACTAAGATTATTGGCAACCAGTGTACAGACAATATTGTCCGTATCAAGCCTTATATGGAAAATGATTCAATATCATCATCCGAAGGTTACAGTGAGAATGAACTTCTTGGTACACTTACCATTATCGGTGAGCGTCATATTGCCCAGTATGACATTCTCTATACGGAATCACCCGAATATGCTTCTACCATTTACAATGTATCCTACAATGAGACACAGTCCTATATCAATCCGGAGGTTTCCATGCCTATGGCCGAGATTGCACGATATGCCTGGGCTGTCTATGGAAGCAGGAGAAAGTTCAACCAGATTGTATCCAATAAAAACGGAATCAGGGCATACATCAACAATATCTATTCCATCGGTGACTATTTCTTTCTGGACTATACGCTGAAGAACAGGACCAGAATTGCATACGACATTGAAGAAATCAGGGTAAAACTTACTGACAAAAAGGAAACAAAGGCAACCAACTCACAGACCATAGAGCTTACTCCGGTATTCTCCATGAACAACACCCGTAAGTTCAAAAAGGACTACAGAAATATACTTGTGATTCCGAAACTGACTTTCCCTGAAGAGAAGGTACTCCGTCTGGAGATTTCCGAGAACCAGATAAGCGGACGTGTGGTGGTACTGACCATCGAGTATGAGGACATTCTCAATGCGGACAGCTTCGACTCGGATATTCTGGACGGTGCCGACTATTACCCCTACTATTTTATTGATCATTCCATAAAGAGATAGGCCATGAAGAAGATTCTGTTCATTCTGTTTTGCTCGGTTGCATTCATCGGTGCATCGGCACAGACCGGAAAGGTTTCCGTCAATGCCGGATTCCTTTTTCCAAGTACGCTGAATGCCACTTTGGGTTATGAGTATCCGCTTTCATACGGAAATGCGGTCGAAGTATACGGTGAGGTCGGGAATCACTGGCAGAAGCCGGTATGTCACAATTTCTGGAAAGGATATTTCTGGGATGGCGGTATGGTTTACAAGCACCGTCTGGCACGGTACAAGAACGGCATGATACGCCTTCGTCTTGGGCCTCAGTTCGGTGCGGTACAGAAGAAGTTCTTCTTCGGACTGGAGGCCGGATTTGAATACAGCTATGTGTTCCGCAGCGGACTGGAGTTCTCTGTCATACAGAAGAACAATGTGAACTTCCTGCATGGGGATACCTTCCGCAACGGTCTGCTGTTGGGTCTAAAGGTTCCATTTTAGCAAATTCATATACAGTTAGAGCGTATGGCATTTGAGGAGACAAGGGAACAGCAGCAGATGTACAACTACTTCAGGAGCTGCATCTATATCTTTCTTATTATTGAAATCATCATGAATCTGCCTGTTACGGCAGACAACAGGGTTACACAGTTCGTACTCGACCTGCTGGCACGGTTCAGGGTATTCAATTCCGTATCGGGATGCAAGGTGGCCGAACTGATATGCATCTGTATTGTCTGTATCGGTACAAAAGCAGAAAAGTCACTGAAGTTCAATGTAAGGACAATGGTCATCTATCCTGTGTTGGCCGGTCTGACACTTGTAGGGCTTTGTTTTGTATTCCACGGCATGAGTTTCGGATTCAGCTGGCTGGGATTTCCGGCCAACAGGCTTATGTATGCAGTCTGTTCGGTAGTCGGTACCATGCTGGTACATCAGGGACTGGACGGTATTGCCAAGTATTACAACTACAAGGTTGGTGAGGATCGTTTCAATTTTGAGAACGAATCGTTCCAGCAGTCTGAAACACTGGTCAGCAATGATTATTCGGTGAACATTCCAATGATATACTACTGGAAAAAGAAAATGCACAAAGGATGGATCAATATCATCAATCCGTTCCGTGGCACGATTGTACTGGGTACGCCGGGTTCGGGTAAGTCTTTCGGTATCATTGACCCGTTCATCAGGCAGCATTCAGCAAAGGGATTTGCCATGATGGTATATGACTTCAAGTTTCCGACACTTGCACAGACGCTTCTCTATCAGTACTGTAAGAACAGGAAAGCTGGTAAACTGCCTCAGAACTGCGGATTCCGTATAGTAAATTTTACCGATGTGGAATACTCCAACCGCATCAATCCGATTCAGCGGAAATATATCCCGGATCTGGCTGCCGCTTCTGAAACGGCGGCTACTCTGCTGGCCTCACTCAATAAGGGAGGTGGAGAAAAGAAGGGCGGTTCGGAAGCTTTCTTTACCAACTCTGCGGAAAACTTTCTGGCTGCCATCATCTATTTCTTTGTAAACTTCCATCCGGTCGGGTTCAGGAACGGAAAGAAGCTTAAACGCTTCATATCACTGGAGGGGAAGAAACTGGAGATTGTCATACGCAACTGGGATGACTTCAATGCCATCGACAAGGACGGTAACGTAGTGCTTGATTTCGTGGATGAGAACGGCAATGACGTATCGACTGATGAGGACCGTATGTTTGTTGACCTGAACGGATACAGTTATAAGGACAGGACCGGCAGGAAGATTCTGATTCAGAGGTGCTGGTATGAGGACGAGCATGGCAATGAGGTGGAACCGGATACCGTAACCGGAGAGTTTTCGGATATGCCGCATGTGCTTTCATTTCTTGGGAGACCATACGACCAGGTATTCAATATCCTGATGCAGGATGACAGGATTGCTTCACTGATGGCTCCGTTCAAGAGTGCTTACGAGAACAAGGCAAATGACCAGCTGGAAGGTATGGTCGGTACGCTACGTGTGAATGCCGCACGTCTTGTGTCTCCGGAAGCTTACTGGGTATTCACCGGGGATGATTTCGACCTGAAGATTTCTGACAAGGCAAATCCGAGCTATCTGGTGATTGCCAATGACCCGGAAAAGGAACAGGTTATCGGTTCTCTTAATGCACTGGTTCTGAACCGACTGATTACAAGGGTGAACTCAAAGGGTAACATCCCGGTAAGCATCATCGTGGACGAGCTTCCTACACTGTATTTTCACAAGATAGACCGTCTTATCGGTACGGCTCGTTCCAACAAGGTTGCCGTGACTTTAGGTTTCCAGGAGCTTCCACAGCTGGAAGCAGACTACGGCAAGGTCGGTATGCAGAAGATAATCACCACCTGCGGTAATATCTTCATGGGTGCGGCACGTAACAAGGAGACGCTGGAGTGGGCGCAGAATGATGTGTTCGGAAAGGCCAAGCAGACTTCACGCTCCATTTCCATCAACGACCACAAGGTATCAACCACAATCTCTGAGAAGATGGACTTTCTGGTTCCTGCTGCCAAGATTGCAGATATGGCTACAGGCTGGCTGGCCGGACAGGCGGCACGTGACTTTACGGCTACCGATGACAGTATACTTGACCATTTTGACATTGAGCAGTCGGAAGAATTCAAGACTACCAAATATTTCTGCAAGACGCACTTTAACATGAAGAAGATTAAGGACGAGGAAAAGCACTATGTTCCTCTTCCTAAAATCTATGAGTTCAAAAACGACAAAGAGAAGGAAATACTGCTGAATCGTAACTTCAAGCGTGTGAACCAGGAAGTGGAGGATATAGTAAAGGAACTTCTCGGTATCAGTTAAATATATAGCCTATGAATATGACCTCAAAAACAACATTCGGACTTAGCGGCAGTGCTCTGAAAGTCATAGCCTTGATTTCAATGGTAATTGACCATGTTGCGCTCTATCTGATGGAACAAGGTACATTATTATACGAGACAATGCGCTGTATAGGGCGCATCGCTTTTCCTGTATTTGCCTTCCTGATTGCGGAAGGGTTTATTCATACAAAAAACAGGTACAGGTATTTCTTTACCTTGTTGGGCTTTGCCGTAGTCAGTGAAATACCCTGGTATCTGCTGAATGGAGCTGACGGGACACATAATGTAATGTTTACATTAGCTTTGGGTGTGGCCACGCCAATGGTTCTTGAAAATCTTTTGCAACGTAGTCCGATACAGGGATTCCTTTGGACGCTTGGCATGGCCGGACTCGCTTCTTGGCTTAGAGTGGATTATGAGTGGAGAGGGATTCTTGTTATTGTTATATTTTACCTTTTTAATGGATATGGTCACTCTTTCCCATATAGCAGAGGTATGCAATTTTTTTGCACATTTGCTTTTATGATGGACTATGGGATTATTGGTGCTGTAATGGCTTGCATGATTCTATATCTGTATAATGGGAAAAGAGGATTTGTACAAGGAAGCATAGCCAAATATGGATTCTACACTTTTTACCCTGTACATTTAATTTTATTTATTCAGATTTGCGAAAGGTCTTTTCCCGGCATATTGATGTTTAAACTCTGATATCATCATTGATTCAACATCTTCCGGCTCATCTGTTGGTAAAGCTTTCCAGCAAAATAACAGTTCTTCTGCATCACTTAGCTGCCAAATATAACGTCCACCTTTATGTCCAATAGATTTGCCTTGTCCAAATTTTAAATATTTCAATATTCTACTTCTTAATGTTACATCCTCTTCTTCTCCTCCAGCCTTACCGATATAAAGTACAGGTGTATTATAAACCCACTTTTCCTGTAAAATTTTGATAGCTACATTAGGATCTGTTCCTTTAAAATATCCACCACTACCTTTCTCCAAGAAAAGGGGTTCATCCATAATAGTACGCAAAACCATATATACTCCTCTTGTTGCAGGTATTTTCGAATGATTATTCAATAAACTTTTAACTGAAACAAATCCATAAAATCCTTCATCCTTAAGCGATTCTATTTTCCCAAAATCGATTCTATTAATCCAGTTTGAATCCTTTACAGCTGTAATTTGTTTGTTAATTAAAGACTTCTCTTTTTTACTCTTACCTGTGGTTATTGTCGACAAAAGATTATCTATAATCTTAATTCTTCCTGTTTCTATGAGTTTATCTAAATCTTCAAGTTTAAAATTGATTATTCCCCAATCATCTCTCCCATAGAATTTAACCCTACGCATTCGACTACGTAATTGACTTTGACGGTCTTTTGTCGCATTCTGACGCTTTGCTATCAATTCTCTTAATTCTACTATTTCAGCAGATGTAAACCTATCTTTTCCTTTCATTACATAATTAATATAATAGTTTTACTGAAAAATACATACACTTATACCACAAATTAAAATTCATCTTTAATATATAAATTTCTTACTAATCATATTTGAACCAAAACATTATATATAAATCTATTTGTTTTCTCTTTTCATTAGTGTCCTATAAAAATCAAGATACTAATGAATTAGATTTTATTTCACTTTAATGATTTAATCTTTAATATTTGATTCTCTAAGATACTTCACCAACCATTTGGGATTATCTTTAAATTTTCTCCAATCATCCATAAGTTGATTTTCAAACTGCATGATATATTTGTGAGCAGCTGTAGTATTGGTCATATCTGTCTTCAGTTTATTTATATATTCCAGAAGATTCATACATATATTATATTGACCACATGCAAACAATGCTTCTGGTGTCTCATTAAGTTTATCATCAGCTGTAAACCAAAGAGTTGTGTCCATTTCTGTAGCTATTTTACTTATTTTTTGCATTTCCTCAGTTGGCACCAACCACTCTGGAATTCGTCCTTTATTAAGTTTGTTTTTCCAAGATCCATAATTAGCTGTTAGTTCATATATTGTATTAGTTATCCTTCTATTTTTCCATTTTTCATCTTCATAGAGAGCTTTATATCGCATCTGCCGAATAGGCTTCATGAAAATGACTTTTAATAAATGAATAAGCGATCTTTCACGATTAAGTAAAAGCGAAATGATATTTGCTATTGAATATTTCCATACCATATTTATATCAATTCTTATAGGAGCTTTTTTAAGATACTTCACCAATAGATTCTTAAGAACAAAGGATGCAACACGGAAAAAAAACATTATGATGGCAATACAAAGAAAGAACCCAAAAATCCTATCATAACTATAATAATAAGCAAATAATATTACTATTATACTCAATAAAAAAATAAATGCAATTATATAATCAAGCTTATTCAGGTTAAATTTTCCATTCATTACAATTTTTTTATTATCTGTAGATTTAGTTTTTGGATAAGATACATCCGAAACAATAATCAAATCATGACATGGAAAGTTCCGATTACCATTTGCTCTTTTGTCATCATATTGCATTTGCGTATTAGCTAATAAAATAGGTTCTATGCCTTGATTATCAACAATGCCTCCATCCATCAGAGGTATTTCTGTTGTAAATGCCTTCGTGTAATCTTGAATATCTACGTTAGTCATTAATTCAAAATCTGTAGGGAAATATAAAGGTTCAAAGCCACCAGGAAAGCAAGATGAAGCAGCAAGAATTTCTGATAATTTTATTTTGCCTGCAATTGACCATGGTATTCTATGTTCATTATTCCCTATTATACCTCTATTATATTGTGGGTCAGCATTTACAATCTTTCTTGATGCCTGAAAGCGAAATGCATATCCATTACTAAAATCAGTACCGTTAGCAGAAAAATGATGAATGTGTCCAGAATCAATTATGTTTTGAATTATATCAAAATGTACATTCTCAAAAAATACTCTGTCATACGATTTGATCATTTCTTTTATCAAAGATTGACTATTAGTTGAAAGCAAATTCTTTATTGAAGGAGTGATAATATCATTGTTACAAAGTTTATCATAAAATTCCCAAAATGAAAATTCCCTTACGTTATCATTAGCATACTGAAGCATATACCATAAACCTGTAATAGTTCCACCTGAAATTGTAGATATAGTGTTTATGTTACCAAGAAACGTATCTCCATTTTCAAGTTTTAAATGTTGCAGATACGATAATGTTCCAAGATGAAACAAAGCTGCTCTGTAGCCTCCGCCAGATAACGCTATAGCTATTTCTGGTTTCATTACTGTATTGTATATTTAGGTCTGAAATCAAATGTCGAACTAACCTTTGTCCCGTTTCCAATAAAATTGGTTACATGAACATTATTATCTGTTCCACAAACAATGAGAACATCACCGGTTTTAGTCGTGAAATATCTTACTCCATTATTATAGAGAATATCAGTGACCTCCTTTTTGGGATGGTTATATTGATTGTCATAATCACATGCACATATAGCGACTCTAGGAGCTATTTTTTGAATGAACTCTTCTGTCGTGAAACCATTATCAGCACCATGATGTGCCATTAGCATTACATCAGTTTCTTGATTTGCCATTATGTCATTCATAATAGTGTTTGCAATATCCGGACTCTCGCAATCCCCTAAACTTAAAACCGTAAACCGACCTTTTCTGAAGAGTGCAGCAGTTGACATATCATTATGCTTCTCATATTGTTTTGTAGGATTGTATATTATCGTAGAAAACTTTGCAGACTCTCCAGCTTCTAATAAATTAATAAATGTTGGAGACATACTTATTCCGTCAAATTTATTTTGCTGTAGATAATTTTTTATCATTCTAAATGACGCTATACCACACTCCGTGTCTGGATTGTAACCAGGGAATTCTATTTTTTGAGGTTTGAGATATCGAAGTATTAACTCTAACTCTTTATTATTACAGTGATCTTCATCCCAACTAGTAATGTGTAAAAGAGATACAGTTTGTGCTCCTACAATACGCATTTCATTAATTACGTTCTTAAAATTACTATCATTTAAACGAGCTTCGATAAGAGTAAAATCATTATCTACTTCCAATGTATTTATAACCATAGAACAACCAAAACTAATCAGAAATATCCGAGTGTAAATCTTTAATTACCAGCATATTCTAAAATTTAACACTTTTCGGTTGCCATTTGTCGCTTCCCAAATTTCCACATATTTTTGAGACGTATTTCTGACGTGGAGAATTTGCGGGGCTTGTTTTTTGTCACACCGTGCAGACAGTTGACAAGGGTTTACAACCGTTTACGACAAGCGACAATAACCGCCCCGATATGCGGAAACAGTCACACTGTGTAGAAAAGCGACAATGGTTGACTTCCGTTCACATCCGTTTACCATTTCAGAGATATAGGATTGAAGAAATGAACCATTAAACGATAAAACGGTATGAAAGCAACCAGAAAATGCAGTTTTTGCGGCAAGTCCTTTGTAACCCGAAGCGGTATGCAAAGATATTGCAGTGAGGCTTGTCAGGCAGAAGCCAAACGAGCCAGAGTGATGCAGAAGAACAACCTCTTCAAAGTCGCCCAACCCTTGATGGAGATACAGCATCAGGAGTATCTCACCTTTTCCAAAGCAGCCATCCTCATGGGCTGTTCCCGACAGTACATTTACAAACTTGTAGCCATCGGCAAGCTGAAAGCCTCACGCATCAGCAACCGCATGGCATTCATCCGCAGAGCCGACATCGAGCAGATGTTGGAGGGCAATCCCTATCACCGCATCCTGCCCGGCAACACCTCCACACCAAGGAAATCATCTTCATCTTCCTTACCTGCCAAAGGAGAAAAAAGGGAAAAGGAAAGCGAAGAAGTGTTGGACTTCTATTCGGGCGAGGAGGTGATGTCCCTTTTTAAGGTAAAGCAGTCATGGCTTTACACTTCCGCCAAGCGTAACCATATCCCCATCTGCCGTATCGCAGGAAAGAACTATTACAGCAAGAAGCATATTGACGAGTTTTTCGGTGTGGCAGTTGATATTAGCGAAATTACCGACTGGCTACTGACCGAGGAGGTGGAGGAACTGTTCGGCATGAAGCCGACCGCACTCCGTGCCTACACCTATCGCCATAAGATACCCACTAAAAGAGAGTACGGGCGTACCTATTACTCCAAATCACATTTGAACGAACTCCGCAGAACTGACCTTGTGAACGATGAACGCTACTATACCGTTGAGCAGGTGCAGCAAATCTATGGTCTTTCGTCAGCCAACATCTGCCATATCGTCAAGGTGAAGCACATCGAAAAGATAAAGGTGGGTGTGAAAAACCTGCTTTTGCGCTCAGATGTGGAGCGTGTCATGGCTGAAAGGAACAAATAACCGTGAAAAATCGGGATTATCGAAAATTATTTCAAAATGATGTATCGTGGAGGTATTCACGGATATTTCACGTTGTTCCTTTGCCATCGGAAACATGGATACAACTCCAAAATGTATACAACCAATTAAAACATAATTATTATGAGTAAATGCAAAACAGTTACCTTGCGTAAGCGCAAGATTAAGAACGGGACACAGTATTCACTATGCCTTGACTACTATCCCGGCTACCGTGACAATGTCACCATGAGAGTGATTACACGTGAAGCCTTAGGAATTTACATCTTCGCCAAACCTGCAAACCAGCAGGAACGGGACTTCAACGCACGCATGATGAAGAAAGCGGTCATCCTGCGCAACCAGCGCTACGAAGCCATTTTCAATGAAAACAACGGCTTTTTTGACAAGACCAAGATGAAGGGCGATTTCCTTGCCTATTTCAAAGGACTGGCTGACCGCAAGAATATCAAGTGGCAGCACGTATACAAGCATTTCCAGCGGTTCGTGAACGGCAAATGCACCTTTGAGGAGGTGGATGTGGATTTGTGCCGCAAGTTCATGGAATACCTGCTTGATGCACCCCAATCCATCCACACCAACCAAAAGCTGCACATCAACTCCGCAGCAGGCTATTGGTCAACTTTCCGTGCCGTGCTGCACACCGCTTACCGTGACAGGAAGATAAAGGAGAACCCAAACGGCTTCTTAGACCGCATCGAGTGCATTCCCACCATCAGGGAGCATTTGAGCCAAGAGGAACTGATACGGCTTGCCGAAACACCCTGTGAGGAGGAGGTCTTGAAAAAAGCTTTTCTTTTCGCCTGTCTTACGGGACTGAGAAAGAGCGACATCAGACAGCTCACGTGGCAGCAGATACAACCATACACCAACGGCAGGATGTTCGTTACCACCCGTATGCAGAAAACCAAAGAAATAGTGCATAACCCCATCAGTGATGAAGCCTATGGACTGCTGGGAGAACGGGGCGAGGGACTTATCTTTGAGGATTTCAAGGACAAGATGCTGCAAGGACCACTCCAACGGTGGCTCACGGCAGCAGGGATAACCAAGAAAATCACCTTTCACTGTACCCGCCACAGCTTCGGAAGCCTGCACGTGGAAATGGGAACGGACATGGCTGTCATCCAAGCCTATCTCGGACATAAGAACATTACCACCACACAAATCTATTCCAAGATAGCAGCGCAGCAGATGTGTCAGGTGGTGGACAAGATAACCTTGAAGCGCAAGGAGGCATAAATGTCTCACATTGACAGGTATTCAGAGGGGCGGTTATGGCTACAAGGCTATAATCGCCCCTCTATGTTTTTGGCTTGATGCCACCATTTATAAGCCCCTCAGAGTATGAAACAGAGTATGATATGATGACATTTCGTGAAATACATTGAAAAAGACCGTTCTAACCGCAAATAACGGGCAGTAATTGGGAAAAATAGCATTAACTTTGCACAAAATAATACAGGAACATTCAATCTCTCAACGAAATATGGAATCATCAATCAAGGACAAATACATCATCTTGGGCTTTGTCGGCTTCGCCATCGTCCTAATATCTTCCATTGCCACGCTGGTAATAGCGGACAGCTTCAACCAAGACAACTTTGTCAGGTGGATAGTATTCGTATGCTGTAACCTGTTGGGATGGTTGCTCTATCTCTCCTTTCAGACACTTATCTTTGATACATACGAAATCTACAAAATCAAGTTCGGCAAGAAAGAAACGATTGCCGAAGCCATAGAGGTGCAGGAAGAACTGTCACAAAATACACTTGAAGAAGCCACATCTGTGCCTGGACCTACATCAGTCCCTGAGCCTGTACCCGAATCATCCCCGACAAAAGAAGAGACACTTATCCAAACACAACCGATAGAGCTTACTATCGCCCCGGATCTTCACGAAAAGAACCGTGCCAATTACGCAAGCAGAGAGCAACGGGAAAAGGAAGAGCGCATCCGCATGGTCATGGAGTATTGCCATTATTACCTGCCTCGCATTGCCGACCAAGAAACCGTGAACCACATCTGTACTGAGGTGGACAAATGGATGAATCTTAACACTTATACCCCGAAGCCCATACAAAGACCGTTTACCAAAGACATCAACAACATTCCACTCCGTCACTTCGTATGGAATATCTCTGAGCGTTTCCTGTACAAGAGATACTACAATGGGGATAACCGTGCCAAGTTCATCAAAGCCCTTTTCCCGAAATCGTTTGCTGATACAGACTTATCAACCATCAAGAATTTCAAGGTAGAGCCGTTAAAGACGGAAATTCCCATTGATGAACCCGAAAACGGCAAACTTGATTTCCACTATCCCGAGGATTATGTGCGGAATTAGGATAATCACGACACCAACGACAACCATCCGGTAACTCATAACCGCCTGTTTTACATCGTTTCCCGAGTAATTTTGCCCGTCATTTATGGCTGGGCTTAATTATTCGGGAATTATTTTGCAATGACGTGTCGTGGAGATATTCACGGATATATCATTTCAGTCCTTTGCGCCAAGTCTTACAAAAGAGACGAGTACGCGAATGGAAAAATCAATTCTTACCTTCAACGACCTCCCCGAGGTTGTCGCTCAGCTTCGAGACGAAGTGATGAGCCTGAAAAGCCTGCTCGCCGAGCAGTGCAGTGTGAACAATGCCAAAACGGTGGACACCCACGTGCCCATGTCTGTGGACGAGGCAGCAGAGTATTTAGGTATCCCTAAGGGTACGCTCTACATGAAACTGTCAGAAGGGACAATCCCTGCCACCAAGCCCGGCAAACGCTATTGCCTTTACCGTGACGAACTGGACAAGTGGCTGGAAACCGCCCGAAAGAATCCCATACCGTTGTCAGACGAGGAACTGAACAAGTCCTTATCCTCTTCCCACCGTCGCAAGCCCAACCCACGTAACTGGTGAATGATATGGAAGAGGATAAGAACTATATCAACCTGATACGTGGCGACCTCACAAAAGCATCCCAAGCGCATAACGGTATGCCCGACAGTGTAGGCATGATGAATATCAAGACGGCAAACCAAACCATTCTTGAAGCATCGTTATTGCCTACGCCCTGTGCGCTGTGGGACAGCTTTTGGTACGAGGGGGAACTCTCCTGCTTGTTTGCCGATTCCAACGTGGGCAAGTCCATCCTTGCCGTGCAGATAGCCGACCGCATCGCCCGAACCGACAATGTGCTGTATCTGGACTTTGAACTGTCCGAAAAGCAGTTCCAGCTCCGCTATACCAACGAGCATGGAGAGCTCTACACCTTTCCCGACAAACTCTATCGGGTGTCTATTGACTGCAACCAGCTTTTGGATGCCAACTTTGAGGAAGCTATCATAGGCGGCATTGAACAGATGGCTGTGCAGACCGACTGCAAGATTTTCATCATTGACAATCTTACCTACCTGTGTTGCGCCATGGAGAAAGGCGATGCCGCAGGACGGCTGATGATTCAGCTGAACAATCTCAAAAAGAGATATGCGCTCTCTATCCTTGTCCTAGCACATACGCCCAAACGCTCTTTGGATTGTCCCATCACATCCAACGACCTTGCCGGAAGCAAACGGCTCTACAATTTCTTTGACAGCGTGTTCACCATTGGAAAAAGTGCCCAAGACGGAGGGCTTCGCTATGTGAAGCAGCTTAAAGTGCGCTATGGCACGTTCTCTCATGATGCGGATAATGTAATCGTTTACGAGATTGACAAGGTGGATGCTTTCTTGCAGTTCGTGTTCAGGGGCTATTCCACGGAAAAGGAACACTTGAAAAAATTGGGCGACAATGAATCAAGCCAAAGGGATTGCCAAATTCTGCAACTCTCCCAATCGGGCAAGTCCGTCAGGGAGATAGCCTCACAGGTGAATTGTGGCAAGTCCACCGTAAACCGTATCATCCAGCGCAGCAAAGAGAGTAAAAACGCAGGTGTCCCAAGTGTCCCACTGTCCCAACCCTTAGAGTGTGGGACAATGGGACAGGATGGGACAGCCGACAATCAACCATCAAAAACGGACTAAGCTATGGGCAATTATTCATTACAGAAGTATAAAGGAACGGCAACACGGCATACCTGCCCCAAATGCGGAGACAGGCATTCTTTCGTCTATTACGTGGACGAAAATAATGTGCCGTTGCATCCATCGGTCGGCAGATGTAACCACGAAAGCGGTTGTGGGTATCACTACACTCCGAAAGAGTATTTTCAAGAGCATCCTGAACACAGAACTACCAATGATTTCTCTTTTGACAGGCAAAGAGCAGAGCAGAAGAAAGTGAAGCAGCAAAGTAAGCCGACAGCCATCGGCTATATTCCCCCTCACTATGTGGAGAAGTCGCAAAGCGAGCGTAGCAATTTCTTCCGTTTCCTCTTCACACTCCTTACTTCCTACTATGGCGACAAGGCGAAAGAGGTGTTGAAGCGGTTGTTGGAGGAATACCGTTTGGGGGCTACCCGTGACGGCTCTGTTATCTTTTGGCAGATAGACAGGACGGGCAAGGTACGCACGGGAAAGGTGATGCAGTACAATCCCGAAGACGGACACCGTATCAAGGGAGGACAGACATCGGCAGTGAACTGGATACACAGCATATTGAAAAAGCAGCGTGTGTTGGCAGAGGATTGGCAACTATCCCAATGCCTTTTCGGGGAACACTTGTTGAAAACGCATCCCGACAAGGTGGTGGTCTTGGTGGAATCCGAGAAGAGTGCCGTTATCGGTTCTGCTATCTTCCCCGATTATGTATGGCTGGCTACGGGTGGTAAGAGTCAGATGAGAGAAGAGAAACTCCGTGTACTGTCAGGGCGAACCGTGCTTCTCTTTCCCGATGCCGATGCTTATGCCGAGTGGAAACAGCGAGCCGAGAGCATGTACTTTTGTAAGGTGGTGGTTTCGGACATCATCGAAAGGAATGCCACCCCGAAACAAAAAGAAGCCCATATCGACATAGCCGATTGGATTATCTTTCAGATACGGGAGGGCAAGGTGATGAGTACAGCCAACCACTTGGTCGAGGCTGAGAGAATCCTCCAGCGGATGATAGAGAAGAATCCCGTCCTGCAAAAACTGATAGACGATTTAGACCTTGTGCTGGTCGGTGCATCTCCAATCGGCAACGATGATGAAAAACCTCCCTGACGGAGGAGAGCGGAAGCCGTAGGCTGGAGTTTGCAGACAATGGCTTGCCATTGATATAGCCCACTATAACTACACGCTCCGCTTACGTAGTTGTGGGCTCTCCCGAGGGGATTAGGGTTTTACCCTAATGACCCACTCAGGGCGTTTCTCCCCTGAGAACCCAGAGCAAAGAGTGACCCTCTCTTTGCAATCTCCGCTTATGGGTTGCACCCCTAAGAACCCCATGCGTTTACGGACAGCGGAAAAGCAAACAATAAAGTACAAACCAAAAAACAAGTATCTATGGCAACAAAATCAAGCATACATATCAAGCCCTGCAACATCGCATCGAGCGAGGCTCACAACAGGAGGACTGCCGAATACATGCGCCACATCGGAGAGTCCAGAATCTATGTCGTTCCTGAACTATCCACCGATAACGAACAGTGGATAAATCCCGACTTCGGCAGTCCGGATTTGCGGATGCATTATGACAATATCAGACAGATGGTAAAGGAAAAGACCGGACGTGCCATGCAGGAAAAGGAGCGTGAACGCAAAGGCAAGAACGGTAAAATAGTCAAGATTGCGGGATGCTCCCCCATACGTGAAGGAGTGCTGCTTGTCAGGTCGGACACCACACTGGCAGACGTGCGTAAATTCGGTGAGGAGTGTCAAAGACGCTGGGGAATCACACCGCTGCAAATCTTCCTGCACAAGGATGAAGGGCATTGGCTGAACGGTCAGCCGGAAGCGGAAGACAGGGAAAGCTTCAAAGTCGGGGACAGATGGTTCAAGCCGAACTATCATGCCCATATCGTTTTCGACTGGATGAACCACGAAACAGGAAAGAGCCGAAAGCTCAATGACGATGACATGATGCAGATGCAGACCCTTGCATCCGACATCCTGCTGATGGAACGCGGGCAGTCAAAGGCTGTCACTGGTAAGGAGCATCTGGAACGGAACGACTTTATCATTGAGAAGCAGAAAGCTGAACTGCAACGCATGGATGCAGCCAAACGGCACAAAGAAGAACAGATAAATCTTGCCGAGCAGGAACTGAAACAGGTGAAATCAGAAATACGCACTGACAAGTTAAAGAAGACAGCCACCACGGCAGCGACAGCCATAACTAGTGGAGTTGCTTCTCTTTTCGGGAGTGGAAAACTGAAAGAACTGGAACGTGCCAACGAAAAACTGCAAGACGAGGTTTCAAAACGGAACACCAATATTGAAAAATTGCAGAGCCAAGTACAGCAGATGCAGAAACAGCATGATACGCAAATCCACAATCTCAGAGAAATGCACAGGCAGGAACTTGACATGAAAGAAAAAGAACTGTCACGGCTCGCCAGAATCATAGACAAGGCTTTCAGGTGGTTTCCGATGTTCAGGGAAATGCTGCGCATGGAAAAGTTTTGTGCCATGCTGGGATTCTCTAAAGAAATGACTGAAAGTCTTATAGTCAAAAAAGAAGCCCTGAAATGTAGCGGTAAAATCTATTCCGAGCAACACAGGCGGAACTTTGATATAAAGGATGATATTTTAAGGGTGGAAAATGACCCTGACGATGAAAGCAGGCTGAACCTGACAATAAACAGGAAGCCGATTGCCGACTGGTTCAGGGAGCAATGGCACAGGCTTAGATATGGAGCAAGAGTGCCGCAACAGGAAGAAAGAAAAAGTAGAGGATTCAAATTATAATAGAAGCAATTTGATTAGTAATCTAAAAGCACTCCGATAACGATTAGAGTGCTTTTAGATTGTTTATCATTAATTATCAAAGCAAGTGCAGTTTAAGATTTTACTGAAGTTTGCATTAATAAAGAATATACTACAGCTGATATATGCGCAACATATTGTGACGCTTGTGATTCATTTCCCTTGAAATCCTTAACAAATACCGCTAAGGTATAACTGATATTATTAGGCAGACATATATAGGCAACATCATTGTGAGCTGCAAGAACACCATTTTCATTAACATTACCTGAACCTGTCTTATGCGCTATAACAACCCCTTCTTTATCAAGAAGTGGAGCTGCTATCCTATCTACACCTGTTTTGCATTCTTTTAACGTATTCTTAATGAAACTTTGTTTCTCATCATCGATAAGACCTTCAGTAAACAAACGATTCATCAACATTGCAGCACCAAGAGGAGATGTATAGTTAGAGTAAGCCTTGTTATGGTCAGCCGACATTTCCTCTTCCGTATAAGCTATCTGAAAACTTGAACGAGGAATGAGTGTGGCTATAAAACTATCTGTTTGAGCGACATTAACCATATCCTTAAACATAAGGTTGCTTGCATTGTTGTCACTCTGAGTAAGAGTATAACGCAGCAAATCTCTCACTGTCAATGATATGACTGGCCCTGAATAATCTTTCAGCATAGGACTCCAAGTCTTTGGGTCAAGTTTATCCCTATTTATATTTACTAAGGTATCAAGTGAAATTCCTTTATTGTCAAAGTCATTACAAAGAGCTAATGCCTGATGAACCTTAAACACACTCATCATAGGATAAACACTCTTATTATTGACCTTAACCGTATCTCTGTTATTAACAATAACCGCCACACCAATTTCGCCAGGACAAGCTGAGACAATTTGAGAAATGCTATCAGTCAAAACATTTGTTAAAGGAGGATTTGCGCTATCTTTTGTCGCTGATTTATGGAACAATGAAAATACCAAGATGAAAATGCAAACTAAAGTTATACTCAAAACTACGATTTGTTTTTTTCTGTTTTTTTCCATGTTTATATTATTTATATTTGTTTGACGAGAATATCTTTATTTGCCGACAAAGGTACATAACTTTACGGAAAAATATGTTTCTAAAATATATAAAAATATATAAATAGACAGCTGTGGGGAAAATGTGGGGAAAAATTAGATAATTAAAAAGGCTAAATGACTGAAAATAATCACTTAGCCTTTTAATCCGTACCCAGACCCGTACTTCGTAATTGCTGCGCCCATCATTCAAGACTGTCAAATCGGGTCTTTCCTGTCAAGCCAATGATGCCTATGCGTATGCCAAACACATGGATTACGGATTTCTCGTTCCGTGAACAAACACTTTATCCGCAACTCTGCTATGTGGTGTATTGGCTTAACTCCATTTCTATGGGCAACACTTTTGTTGCAGATTTCAAGCAGCTTTTATCGAAATACCCATCAGTAAGAACTCGTTTATTAGGCTTTCCTCATAATTGGGAACAAGAGCCTTTGTGGAGATAAAATAATTGCCCTGTTTCTTAAAAAGCACTGGGGCAAACCAGCTCCGTCTTTAATTGTTTCCAATAAATGGATTGTTTCAAGCCCCTATAGAAAGAGAACAAAAATTCCTGTGTGAAAATTAATCTACGACAAGGAGCAAGCAAGGAGCAATATCAAACAAAAATCAATACCTTTGCAGTACATATGAGATAGACCAAAACAAAAGTGGAATATCGGAAACGAATAGCAAGGAAAAGAGAAGAAACGACCCAAGTTGATGTCCTTTTTGAGTTAATAATCAATAAAAGCGTTAAATCTTCACCTTTTAGAATGTGCAATTAAAAATAACAACCATATTTCTGACTTATTATCTATAAAATATTGAGTAATAATCGGTTGTAAATACTTCCAATGAAAAAGAAGCCCCTTTGACACCAAGATGATATGCTCTAAATCTTGTTACTTTGTCCATAATGAATTATCTATGTTAACGTGAATAATATAAATGATAAATTTACCGTTAGTAAAAACAAGAACTTAGTGATAAAAACATATAAGTTTTAATCAATTATCACTATACATCCAAGGGTTAAAGTTACATTTTTTTTTGTTTAGTAGATGATTTTCTGCAAAAAATCTGTCAATGTACAGAAAATATCTATAATGTCGTAGAAACATCCCTTAGTGGTTAAATGCAACAAGAAGTGTATATACATTTTTTGTTAAACCTATTTGACAGAGTAGTTAAGTCTATTGTTTGTAACAATCACCGAAACATTGATCACAAAGAGCTGAACTATCTTAAAGCATTTATTGCCGGAGAAAAGGCCATTAGTTAGACAGAGGTTATGTATCGCTATCAAAAATCTTCAACGATCTCTATATTCCGTTCAAAAGCTGCTATCAAGAATGATATATTGGATAATAAAGCTGGTGAAATCTCGTTCATAGCCCTATTTATATAAAACTTCTAATTTGTCCAAACACATAAAACCTAATATTATATCGTACACATATGAATTTTGCAATATTAGTCCCAATTATAGAACCAATAAATTATTTACATTTTTTATTAATCTTATAATTGTTATTATATAACTCGAATCTTCCGCATACCCAATCTCATCAAGCCAAAGTAAATAGTTACCACCTTTATACTTGTATTGAACTTTTGTATAATACGCCCGTACACTTTCCGTCCAATGATTGAATTCATAGTATTTTCCTGTACGTGGATTGGTAAGTCCAAAAAGATTGTGTTTGTTCCGGCATACTGACGAACGGAACCATCCGGTCTCCAGTATAGCTTGGGCCAATACGATTTTGGGATATAGGATCCCGTTTCTTATAATTTCTTTATAAAGGTTGGGGATGGTAAGTTCAGGAAGATTGTTTCCTGATTTAGTAATATCATCTGTTTTCTTTTGCTGTTCTGTTTTTAGGGATGTTTTCCTGTCACTATTCCGGCTGTTATCTTCCAAATTCTTTTGATTATCCGGTCTGACAATCAGGGTATCCTTTGCCATTATCTTACTCTTTCCCCGTTTTGTAACATCCTTTTCTACATGCTTGTAGGCCTCTTTTTGTCTTTCTGTTGGCAGAATTTCCGAATCTCTGGTTATCGTATAGAACTGTGCCGATACACATACCGGCAGCAGCATCAGAAGCAGTGAAATCAGAATAGTGTTGCGCATTTCTTTTTCAGGGGATTGCGGTAAATACATTTGTGGCATTCAGGCGGTTAGAACCGCAAACATAACAGCTTAATTACAGTAATATGGAAATGCACAACAGAAATCAGTCCGATTTGTTGCCATACGAAAAACTGGCAATACTGGATATCGACCGTAAAAAGGCGGACAGCTTACCCATGGAAGTGAAGGAGAAGCTGATGGCAGGTGAAGTGACTCCCATCATGCAGGTATCCATCAACGCAAGGAACGGAAGTATCATCACCATGCCGATGAAACTTCAGATGACTACAGACAAAAACGGTGCTCCGGCTCTTATTGCCTATCCGGTACGTGCCGAACTGGACTGGGAACGCAACAAGGTTCTCAATCTCACTCAGCAGGAGGCTGAACGCCTGGCCAGAGGTGAGGTAATACAGAAGGCGGTCAACGTAAACGGTGAAAAGACTCAGCAGTATCTCCAGCTTGATCCGGAAACAAAATCCGTCATTCACAGACGTGTCACTGACATCAAGCTGGAGCAACGTCTGAAGGACATGGAGAAGGTAAACGACATTGAACTGGGTATGCAGCAGAAGCAGCAGGTACGAGAGGGAAAACCGGTTGAACTGAATGTGGGAGGTGAGAAAGTTTCAGTCGGCATTGACCTGAAGGAGCTGCAGGGATTCAAGCTTATCAAGGGTGACATGAAGGAATGGGAAAGGCAGCAGAAGCTCCGCTATGACGAGATTCATCCTGAATACCTCGGCCTTGTTATGACAGACAAGAACCGATGGGAATATCAGAAGGTGGTGGACAGACAGTCCGTTGAGCGTGCCATTTCCCTCTCTCCATCCCGAAAGGAAACAAAAGCAAACAGCCTTAAACTCTAATACTGATTCCTATGACTAAAAAAACAGATTCAGATAATGATAACGGTATCATCCGGCAGTTCAACGAACTGAAGAAGAAGCATCCGGATGCCATGCTGCTTTTCAGACGGAACAGTTTCTATGAACTCTATAAGCAGGATGCCGTCAAGGCTGCCGCAGTACTTGCCATCGAGATTACAGACAGGATGCTGCCTGACTACAAGAGACCTGTAAAGGTTGCATCATTCCCTCAATCAGCACTTGACGTTTATCTGCCCAGACTGATACGTTCCGGAATAAGGGTTGCAATCTGTGATGCACTGGACAGTTCTTTGAAGAAGACCGGACAGGACAAGGCTGAGAATAATGACAGAACCATTCAAAACAATACAGATATGGGAAAGAAGAAAAAGGAACAGGGTGTGCAGGAAGCTCCTGACAGAACAGTGGAGAACACTGTTGATGTAAAACCTGCAAGGGAAAAGAAGTCGAAAGCCAAAGCTGAAACCAAAGCTGAGACCGGGATGGATAATGAGGTAAAGACCGAAAAGAAGGACGAACAGAAAACGGAGACAGCCCAGGAACGAAAGCCCCGTGAACCGCAGATGGTGACTGCCAACGGTGAAAAGGTTACTCATGGTCATGCCTACCAGAGTACCACCAATCCTGCCGACTGGTACTTTACCGCAAAGATTGACGGACAGCAGCTCAAGCCGCAGAAGATGGATGCAGCCGACCTTGCTGCCTATCAGAATAAGGAAATGACGGTGCCGCAGCTGATGGAACGATACTATCCAACAAAGTTGATGCCGAAAGTATCTGAGGAAGCCTTCCGTATGCCAATGGAGATTGCAGGACCGGACGGTTCTATAACCGTTAACAAGTTCAATGTCTATAAAGAGAAGGACGAGCAGCGTCCTGACTTTGGGAAATACAAGTTCTATGTTCAGGTTGGGGATACGAACATGTCTGCCGTGGCTTCACGCCAGGACCTGAATGCCTACTTTGACAGAGTGGCCACTCCAAACCAGCTTATTGAGAAGAACTTCGGGGAACGTCTGCATCTGAAATCCGCATACGAGAAGTATCAGCTTCCTGAAGGTGTTGACCCCAAAGGTGTGCGTGTGGCCAAGGACAGGAACGACAACAAGTGGAAAGTGTCGGTTGACCTCGGAGAAAAGGGACAGACTTCCCGGCATGAAATCTCCTTTGATGACGGTTATTCGCTTTTCAAGACCAAGACAGCCACAAGGGAACAGATTGCGGCCAAATATCTGAATATGGAAATAACCGGTATGCTTGCCGCCAATACCGCAAAGGTGGAGAAATCGGCTTCTATGAAAATGTAACATAATCAGAAAACTAAAATACAAATTATATGTCAGCTAAAATGAATCATGAGGAGCTTGTGGAGCTTCTGCAGGAGGGCAAGATAGGTTTCCTCCGCTTTGTTATGGACAGTGAGAATGCAGATGATTATATGGAATGGTGCCGGTCACACGGTACGGACCCTTCGGATGAATCGGCTGAGTTCTATGTGGAACAGACGGACATCAGGCAGATGGACCGTCAGGTAATGGATGACGACAGCTATGGCATCTGGAACTGACTCTCAGGGAAACAGCGGACAAGCGGCCATAGACCGCTTCGCTGCAATGATGATTGAGCGTATGCAGCAGATGAAGGATACCGGATGGAAACAGGGATGGATTGGAGGTGCATCGGGTTATGCCGGACTGCCGCAGAATGTGGGTGGCCGCAACTATTCAGGTTCCAATTCCTTCTTCCTTCAGATGCATACCGCAGCCATGAACTACCAGCTTCCGGTATATCTGACCTTCAAGCAGGCGCATAACCTGAAGGCTCATGTCCTGAAGGGGGAAAAGTCCTTCCCGGTGGTTTATTGGGATATGATGATAAAGGACAGTCACGGCAAGAGGATAAGCACGGAGGAATACCGTGCAATGAGCAAGGAAGAGAAGAAGGATATGGATGTCATTCCTTTCATCAAGTCATTCCCGGTGTACAATGTGGCACAGACCAATCTGGCCGAAGTACAGCCGGAGAGGATGCAGAAGCTACTTGACAGGTTCAAGGTTCCTGAACTTAGGGATACGGAAGGTATGTACACCCATGCCGCACTCGACCGTATGGTGGAAACGCAACAGTGGCTTTGTCCGATACGTGCCGACAAGCGTGAGAACGGTGCCTATTATTCTCCCTCAAAGGATATTGTGGTGCTGCCCATGAAGGCGCAGTTTAATATCGGTGATTCTCAGGAAGAAACCTACCGTGGCGGAATGGAGTATTATTCTACTATGCTGCATGAAATGACTCACTCCACCATGACACCGGAGCGTCTGAACAGGGAGATGGGCGGCAGGTTCGGTGACCCGAAATATGCCAAGGAGGAACTGGTGGCGGAACTTACGGCTGCCATGATCAGCCATTCCATGGGATTTGATTCCAGGATAACGGACAACTCGGCTGCTTATCTGGACTCGTGGATTGGTGTACTGAAACAGGAACCGAAGTTTATCGTATCAGTCATGGCTGACGTGAACAAGGCTTCCGACCTGATTCTTGACCATGTGGACAAACAGCGTCTGGCTCTCGGCGAGCAGCCTTATCTGGCGAAGAATGACCCGCTGACTTCAATGAGTGCTGACCAAGAGAAATCTTTCAGGAATGCGGCCATTGTCAAGACCCGTTCCGGAGACTATGCCATCCGTGCGTCATACGATGGTGTGGAGCTGGGGCTGAAGAAGGTTTCCAAGGAAACGGCCAAAACATTCTTCCAGCTTACGGACTGGAAGGACAAGGAGGCTTTCCTGAACATGACAGCACGGAAGACATACGAACCGGAGATTACTATGATGGGCAGGAACCGGAATGCCGGTACAGGACTTGGTATATGAAATCTGTATAACATCTTAAATCGGAAAGCATGAGTGACTACAAGGTTAATTTTAGGGAAATGAAATCCCGTGTAGGGATTGATGACATTGCATATGCCCTGGGATACCGTCTGGACAGGAAGGCCGGTGTCGGACGTTACATCGAGCTGGTGCTCGGTGAAGGCGGTAACAGGAGGGATACGCTGATTGTCAGCCATCCCAACGACAAGGCGGTACAGACCTTCTTCCGGCGTGACGGTTCCAAGGGAGATGTGGTGACACTCATCCGTGAGAATCTTTCTTCCTTTACGGTATCCGGAAAAGATGAGTGGCAGAAGATAGCCAAAGTCATGGCACGTTTTGCCAACATGCCTGAACCTGAATACAGGGAGGACAGGGAGTATGTTAAATCGGCAGGAAAATCATCCGGTGTGTTTGATGCTTCCAGATATGAGGTGAAGCCGGTTGACACAGGTAAAATACCGGGACTGTTTTTCCGGCGCGGACTGTCCAAAGCAACCGTAACGGCTCTTTCGCCCTTTATTTCCCTTATAAGGGACAGAAACAACGGGAAGTTTGAGGGCTACAATATCGGATTTCCATATACTGACGGAAAGGGAAATGAAGTCAGGGGGTATGAAATCAGAGGACATGGCGGTTACAAGTCTAAGGCTGCCGGTACGGATTCGTCATCTTCGGCATGGGTGGCTGTTCCTTCGGGTATCAGTCCGGACAATGTTAGAAGCGTGTTCTTCTGTGAATCGGCTTTTGATGCCATGGCCTTCTATCAGATGAACCGGATACAGATTGGGGACAGTGCGGCTCTGGTTTCACTGGGCGGCACATTCTCTGACAGGCAGATAACCGGAGTCATGGAACGGTTTCCCAATGCACGTGCCTTCGACTGTTTTGACAACGACCTGGCAGGGCGAATATACGGACTGCGCATGATGGCTCTGCAGGAAGGTATTCAGATGAAGATAAGCAGGACTGACGGCGGCATCCGGATTGAAGCGAAGGGAAAGGTATTCGAGCCTGACATGGAGCATCCCCTACTGGCCCAGATTGCCAGGCAACTGAACATCCGATACCGTATGGGACAGTGGCTTCCTCCAAAGGCTTTCAAGGACTGGAACGACTGTCTGCTGAACAGGCCGATGGAGCCGGTGATTTTACCTCATAAGGAGGAACGTGAACAGAATCTGAGCGAACAAAGGAATAAAGGACGTAAAATCTGAATGATATGGACAAAATCAAGTTAAGAATAACGGTAGTGACTGCTTTGGCGGTTTTTCTGCTGAAAGGTACGGATACTTTTGCACAACAGACAGACCCGACTCTGACGGGTGCTGTCTTTGCACAGACTTCCACACTAAAGAATATCTATGACAAGCGTCAGAAGGCACACGAGAAAATCATTGCTGCCGAGACTGCCGTAACGGTTGCACTCGACAGGGTACACAGTGTGGAGGACAAGATGCTGGAATATCTTTCCAATGCACAGGGAGCCATGCAGAATCTCTATCAGATTAAGCGTGCCGGGGAACTGGTGGCCACGGAGATACCTCAGAACTGCAGCCTGCTGCTCAAATCAGTCGGCAGTAACCTGAAGGGAACGGCCATTGCTGCAATCGTCTCGGACGAGCTGGCTGATGCCGCAACCCAGATGGCTGCGCTTTATCCGTTCATGAAGCAACTGGTGACTTCCGGAAGCTATGATACAGGCGGTTCTGACGGAGGCAAGGAGAAGCACAAGGTAAACCTGCTCAGTTCTTCCGAACGGTACTACATAGCAAACGAGGTACTGACCAGACTGGAGGCTGTCAATACCGACCTTTTTATCTTGGCATGGCAGGTACGCACACTCTCATGGAACGACCTCTGGTTCTCTCTTGACCCGGAAGGATGGGCAAGCGTGATGTCCGGCAAGAACATAATAGGTGGAATCGTTGCGGACTGGAACCGGGGATTCTCATTCAATTAATTCAAACAATGTAACTTATCAGGAATATGGATTCAGAAAAGAAGATTATAGGACGCTGTCCGTTCTGCGGCGGCAACGTGGTGAAGACCTGCAAGGGGTATCGCTGCGAAAACAACACAGGTGAGCATCCTTCTTGTGTGCTCAACATCAATGCCATCATCGGCAACCGGAAAATGAATGACGGGGAGATTGCCGAATTTCTGGAGAAACGCCATATCCTTCTGGACGGCTTTGCCACCAAGGAAGGAAAGACTTTCCCGACAGTTCTGGAACTTGCTGATGACGGTGCAGTCAATATGCAGTCTGTTATCGGCAGGTGTCCGCACTGCGGCGGCGAGGTACGTGTGGGAACAAGGGCTTTCAACTGTTCCAACTACAGCAATCAGGAAGCACCGTGTTCATTCGCCATCTGGAGGAATATAGGAGGCCATCAGCTGACACTGGAAGAGGCGAAAGAACTTTGTGAGAAGAACATTACTTCATCCGAACTGGAGATGTACCGGGAGGACGGTTCCATTTACCGCAAGCGTCTCGGTCTGGCTCCGGACAAACTTCAAATCGTAAAGATATGAAACAGGGAAAGAAACTATTGATACTGCCTGCAGTGGCAGTTCTGCTCGGAATGGGAAGTGCCTGTTCCGGCAACAGCGAGAATAAGGCTCAGGATATGGCAAGAAAGGCACTGATGGCTTCGGTGGATACCCCGGAAGCTGTAAAGATTGTCGGTATCAGCAAACCTGACTCTGTATTTGGCCGTGAGTATGTTACCATGGAGGAGAAGATGGCTCTTTCTGTGGCCATGATGAAAATCAGCCGCAGGTTTATGGAGGATACGGATTTTGATAATCCGGATTCAGAATGTCACGGGATGTCCGGAAAGATGAAACGTCAGATGGATGCCATGACGGCACTCCGCTCTCTGATGGTTACGGGGGAACTGAAGCCTGCAGGTGATGAAGCCAGCCATGAACGCAAGCCGTTCAGCGGCTGGAAGGTAAAGATAGAATATGAAGCCACTGATTCTGACGGACAGCCATACCGTTCTGAATACTGGTTCATTATGGACAAGGACGCGCAATGTGTAATCAGGTCATTTGAAATTCCACTGTTATGAAGCTGAAAAGATTTTTATTACCGATTCTGGCATGGAGTGGGCTGATGCTCACTTCCTGTCATTGTGAGCATGAAGAAGATGACGGTCTTTTATCTTCCCTCCAAGTCGGCAATGTGGTTTGTTCGGACGGCAATATATTGTCCATGGACAAATTCAAGCAATCTGACAAAGAAGCTGTTGCCATAGTTTTCCATGTAAACCGTAGTGCTGAAGCTGACAATCTTGGTTATGCAGTTTACATTCATGATATTGAACCGCTGGCTTTTGCCGACAGTCTTGGGATTGACCAGGGTACTTCTGCATCATTGACTGACGAGGACGGAAATGAGAACACCTATTCTTTGTTCAATAACGATGAAGTCAAGTCACCGATGGCTATCAGGACTTTTGATTTGTGGAGTTATGGGCAATCGGCATATATTCCTTCTGTCCGGCAACTCTCTTATCTGTTCGCTGTCCGGCATCAGATTAATAAGTGTATAACCGAAGTCGGTGGAACTTCGATTAATCTGAATCCTGGTGAATGCTGGTTATGGTCTTCTACTGAAGTGGAAGGGCAAAAGGAGAATAAGGCCTGGCTTTACTCTATGCAGTCAGGAACTATTCAGGAGACACCGAAAGATCAACCTCATAAATCCAGGCCGATAATTTCTATATATACAACCAAATAAATAAAAGTCTAAATATAGTCATCTGTGAAGTTTCAGATACTATATTTAGACTTTCTTCTTAACAGACATTTATCAGTCACAATCAGGTTCAGCAGCCAACAAATGCTCACTCTCATAATCCTCATAAGGTTTTACCCTTCTGTCACTCAAAAAAATATGATTAAGCGTATACTCCAGTGATTTTAAAGTCTGTTCACGAAGTGCTGGTTTCAGTTGACATTCCCATACTGTTATGCAGTGCCATCCCATGGAAGCCAGCTCTTTTTGCTCTTTTATGTCACGCTCCTTATTTTTCTGGATTTTATTCTTCCAAAACTCAGAGTTTGTTTTGGGTAATACAAAATATTTGCATCCGTCATGGCCATGCCAAAAACAGCCGTTTACAAATATTACAGTTCTGTATTTCCGCAATACAAGATCAGGATGCCCCGGCAGACGAGGATGATTAAGCCGATAGCGAAAGCCTCGGCTGAACAAGAACTTACGGACCAGTAACTCCGGCTTGGTATTCTTACTACGAACTGCGGACATATTTTTATGTCGTTGTTCTCTAGTCAATCGGTCTGCCATAAATGATTATTTCAGTTTAATTATTTCCTTTAATTCTTCCACACTATAAGGTGGATTCCTCCTGTGAGTCATAGAATGACAATTGGAACAAAGTGGTACTAGATCTCGCTCAATATCTAAGTTATACCCTTCGCCCATTTTAGAAACAGGTGTTGTATGATGTACTTCTATAAATCCTTTTCCTATATCCCCATATACATCTTGAAAATTCATACCGCAGACAGCACAAGTATATCCTTTTTTATAAAGACATAGTTTTCGATTAATAGGGTTACGTTCGTATCTAATAGATTTAATTTCTTGAATGGTACCTTCAGTCTGAACAGCTTTTTGTAAGAACTCTTCCTCACTTATATCAGTTATAGTGAGAAGAGAGAATATTAATTCAAAGCTGTATCTTACCAATTCAACAAGAATAGACTCACATTCATTAACATTATCCGGTATAGGTATTTTAGTCATTTTAAAATCAAATGTTCTCCACGTAATTGGCCATTTATTTTCCAATAAATCAGATTTATTTACTGAATAACAAGATTTTAATCCTTTATCCACAAGCATCTGTTTATACGAAAAGAAAGTAGATTGCTTTTCTTCTGGTGCATGAGCCATTTCATTGAGAATATACCCACCGTGTTTTTGTGGGTATATTTCAATAACTAGCCTGATTTTATTGTGTATATAAACTTCTACACTGAAATACATCTGGTCTTCATTATAAGGAGAACACACATAATGTACCTCTCCATCTTTAAAGACAGGTTGTATTTCAAATGGCATTGAAAAGTAGTTCTCTAAATCTTGTTTTAGTTTAAGACACAGCTCTTCCATATTATTCTTCTATTGGGAGTTCAGGATCAGGTAAATCTGCTACAAGCCTCTTTAAAATTCTAGATACTGTATATCTCATATCTTCGTAGTTCTCGATTGATGACTGTGATACTGTCGTATTTTCAGCCTCTGCAAGTGCCCATAACAGATCATCAAGACCTTCAACAACTAAATTTTGAGCTAAATAAGGTCCATATATTTTTTTATAGAATGGATGGCTTTCATTGATATTAACAGCATGTTTTCCATCAGCAAGTGCTGGCTCCCATAATGCATTACCCTCAATGGTTTTAACTGGTATAACACGATTCTCCTGAGGATTTACATTATGAAGAATTGATATAGCTTTGGTAAACTTACCATTGCTATTAACTATTTCAGCACTTTCATCATCAATAGGAGTAATAGTTGAACCTTCTAGTTCGGGAGCTTTACTGTCAATATTTTGATTGGATGAGATGTGCGCACCTCTACCAGTATTATGAACATTTTTATTCTCCGTATCTCTGTATCTTTTTTCAGCTTCACGTCTGGGTGCTCCTAAAAATTTCATTATAAAGCTTGCCAATTCTCCTATTAGAAGAATACGGGACTTTTTAATATCGATACTAAGTAGTTCATCAAGTGTATAATCGAATGAAAAATCAACTCTCAGTAATGAATAGTGTGGTTCTTTCTTCAAAAGGCTGAACCAATCTCCACTGTGTATCAAACGATTTTCTCTATAAACATAAATTCCTTGAAAATCATTACTACCACGGGCAGATTTCTCAGCCTCTATGCTGGAATATTCTCCTTTTTTGGGAATAATATAAGCTGCAATATGGAATTTAAGCTGTGTACCATCTGGCATATCAACCGGTACATCTTCTTCCTGTAAGAGTTCTGTATTTTTCTCTTTAGTACAAAATGGATCCCATGGAGAAACTGATTGTGTATTTACTGTTATCTCAACATTTTGTGCACGGCTATCGTTTTTATCTAGATAGCGTTGAAATACCATAGACAGATGAAATCGAAGTTCTTCTAAGATTTTATTCAACCCATTTTGTGCATTCTTAAAATTCTTATAATTTTTCATCAGACGGTCTATCTTCTCCCAAACAAGAAGAGTACCAGAACTTCCTTCTGCTACCATATTCAACATATCCTCTTCATCTGAATCAATAACAGGAAATTGTAATAACCAAGAACCGTTATTTGCTATATAATCTAAATCCCACTGAACCTTCCTCAATTCTGAATCAGGTGAATTTCTGGAAATCAATGAGAATTGTTTGCAGAATGCTGTTGATGCAGTTTTCAGTCCTAATCCAAATTTACCTAAAGAATTTTTCTCTATTCGTTCTTTTGAACCGTATTTCATTGCATTCTTCAAACCGTCCAAATCCATTCCACAACCATTATCCGCAAAATAGACTTTAACTTGCATGTTTGGATCCATGTTTACTTCTATATTGATTTTTGTTGCATTTGCCGCAATTGAATTATCAACGATATCGGCAACTGCTGTATTAAAATTGTAACCAGTATCCCTTAATCCGTTTACAATTCTCTCAGGATCAGGAAGTAACTCAAAATCCTCTTCTGTTTTTTGTTGAACTGTCGTAATCATATATATGTTTTTTTAATTATTTTTTATTGAAGGTACTAATTCTAAAGCTCTAAGAATGTCTGCCTTATCTTGGCTCTTACCATCATTCCCTATAATTGCGTATGAAGCAATATCACGTTTCCTTTCAATCCTTTCATTTACAACCTCTTCTACTGTATCAGTGTAATATAATCTATAAACAAATACAGTCTTCTCTTGACCTCGTCTGTATGCACGTGCTGAGGACTGGTCTTCAAGAGAGGGATTCCACTCCAGATTATAGTGTATTACGTGATTCGCTCCTGTTATATTAAGTCCTGTTCCAGCTGCCCTCGGGTTAAGGACCAGCATTGCCGGTTCATCTAAATGATTGAATTTATCAACTATACACTGCCTGTCTTCTATTGGTGTCTCTCCATTTATAGACCATATTTTAATTCCAAACCTGACAGGTATATCCTCTTCAAATATTTCGAACATACGTTTATATGAAGTAAAAACAATTACTTTTTCTTTCCGACTTATAATTTCTTCAACAATTTCACAAAATCTTTGATACTTAACCGACACTACAGATGGATCATCTTTACAAGAACTATCCTTTACTGCATACGGGTGTGTACAATATATGCGTAGTTGTTGTAACATTCCAAGAGAAGGATTTTCTGTATCCATTCCATCCTTCAATACTTCCAGATAATTACAATATTGTTGACACTCTATCTCCGACATTCGAAGAGGCTGTGTAGATACTATCTTCTCAGGCAAGTCTTTAGCTACATCTGAAACAAGTCTACGTACCATTAGTGCAGAGAGTATTGGCTCAATTTTCTTACCACCTTCAATGTCATCAGTAATGTTTTTCTTGAATGTATTAAGTGTGCCAAGCAAACCAGGCTGAATAAAGTCTACCAATGACCATATATCCGTTATATGATTTTCAAAAGGGGTTCCAGAAACCGCAAGGCTTCTTACTCTATTCAACTGCTTACAGGCTCTAGTTCTGGAACTGTCAGGGTTCTTTATACTTTGAGCTTCATCCAAAACAACCATTTTCCACTTAATCATATTAAGCATATGAATATCACTTATTACAGTAGTATAGGAAGTTATGATCACATCAAATCCAGAAAAATCCCGAAAATTGCTTATCCTGTAAGGCCCATAATGAACTATAACATTAAGTGACGGTGCAAACTTCTTACATTCCCTTTGCCAGTTAGTAAGAAGTGATATTGGTGCAACAACGATTATTGGGGTCATAAACTGACTTTTCAAATATAACATTTCAGTTATTACCTGCATAGTTTTCCCCAATCCCATTTCATCTCCAAGGATACATCCGTTATTTACTTCTAACATAGTCCTTATCCATGAATATCCAGATTCTTGATAAGGGAATAATGTGGCTTTAAGGTCCTTTGGTATACTTGAATCTATAACTACTGGCTTATGTAAAACGGATTGCTCTACATGATTCTCAACAACATCTAAGTCACCAAATATACTTTGTTCAATAACGCTTAAATACTGTTTTAAATTAATACGCCCAGAAGATACTATTCCAGACTTTGTAATTATCTCCTGAATTATACTGCTTGTTTCTGTTATATAGAACCATATATTGTCACATATGCACTGATCTATAAGCAATCCATTTACAATATCTACAGTTATCTGTTTACCTTTACGAATAGCATAAACATTGAAATATATATCACCTTCGACACTGCTGGTCAACATGATTTTTGCAGCAGCTCCTATTTTAGAGAAACGAGTAGCCGGTAAATCTACTAAAGGGCTTTCACATTCTATTCCGTCTATTCTATTCATATCAGAGAAAGAATAAATCTCTGAAGCACTTAGATGGTAAATATTGTTACCATCCTTCAGCGCCAAATGGTTATCACATATAATCCAGTTTGCCTTCATAATTAACTCATAGATTGAAACCTTTCCAGACTTGCCGCACTTATAGAGATACCTTTATTGGCTTTATAAATCTCGTTTGATTCACAAAGTTTAGTATCAGTTTGAGGCTCTGTTTTATATGGTTTTACAGTTATAGTTTTCTTTTTCAAGTCAATAGTAAAATTATCTGTATTATCTACCAACAACCTTAAAGAAAGAACACAGGAATAATACCATGCTATTGTTGCCAAATATCCAGCACTTGCATTCACTACATTCATTTGATTAAGAAGCGCAGAGAAATAAAAGTCATTTCTGTCCACAGTTTTATTTCCCGCCCACCAAGAATAATCACTTACAAATTTCCAAAGATATGTTGCAACTTTATGTTTATCATCATGTACATCAGAGTAATCATCATTAAGCATTTCCAATGCTGTAGCCATAAAACTGGATTTATCTTCCATAGTTGGAGCCTCTTTTAATCTGGTCGCATATTCTTTCATTCCTTTATGATTAAGCCCAATACGCTCACAAATCTTAAAGAACAGACTCTGATAGCTTAACATCTCCGAACAAAAATCAACAAAATATGAAGCAATTACAAACCATTGGTTAGCTATATAAATTTGTTGTCCAAAAGTATTATTTACAACTGTAGTATAACTGAAATATTCTACCGTACAGTTTTTTTTATTCAACATGTTACGAAAGGTAACTTTGAATGTATCACTCAGCTTAACCTCCTGCGCTATGAACTCATCAGTAAATCTTTTCTTTGCATCTACAAGAACCTGATGTAAATCTTTCAGAATCTGTTTTGATTCAATGACTTGTTCCGTATCTATCACTTTGTTCATATGCCTATATTTTTAATAATTGTTCGACAATTTCTTTTGATAATCTTTTGATAACAGGTATTGCGACACTATTTCCAAACTGATGATATGCCTCCTTTCTTGGAACAACTATATGAAATTCCAGATTATCAGAATTATAATTTTGGTTATCTGCATTTTCCGGATATTTCCAGCCATTCCCTATAATTCGATAACCCTGTAAACGACCTGCTTCAGTTGGAGTTAGTTTTCTGGGATTTAATCCTTTATCAGATTGATCAATAAGAATTTCGCTACCATCTTTCCAATATCTTGCAGATATTGTACTGCTATATACGCTATTTTCATTAAAAAGTGAATAGCCAAATCCCTTACCGTTAGCCTTGTTCCTTTTCTTTCTCTCTTGATGACCAATCCATAACCTATCACTAATAGTATAGTAACTATCAATAGAATCTTCTGGCTCGAAAATATCTGAAACTTTGGTCTTTATTACCTTATCTCCAAGATCTTTCGATTTTTCATATATTGTACTACCATCAGGTGCTATTCCATAGGGGAATTTAAAAGTTGTAGCTTTAACAATGTCTTTATACCATGCAACAATAAACAATCTTTCTCTATTTTGAGGTACCCCAAAATATTTTGCATTTAAAACATCATAGTTATATGCATACCCCAATTCATCTAATGTTGCTAAAATCGTTTTAAGTGTTTCGCCTTTCATATGAGTCTTCAATCCTTTCACATTTTCTAGGAACAACACTTTTGGTGGAATACCTGAATCAATTTTTTGCTTAACAATATTAGCTATATTAAAGAACAAAGTTCCACGAGTATCTTCAAACCCACGTCTTAAACCTGCAATAGAAAAGGGTTGACAAGGAAAGCCTCCACAACAGACATCAAATGCAGGAATACTTTCTGGTATTGCTTCTGTTATATCGTTGTTAAAAAACAGATAATTCCCATAACTATCTTTTTGGAAAAGATCTGGTTCTATATCTTTATAGTTAGCTTCATATGAAATTCGTGCATATTTATCCCATTCACTGGCAAACACACATTTTCCTCCAACACTATGCATTGCAGTATGAAAGCCTCCAATACCAGCAAACAAATCTATAAATGTAAATTTATTTTTCTTCATCAACTTTTCTTTTTAACAAACGATTGTAAAGATTCCTTGGAAATCTGCAATACTGATTTATGTAAATGTTCAGGAATATCATCTATTACATCATTATTCTTTTTATCACTATTTACAATATACATGGACTGAGCAATTTCCAGAAATTTATTAAATTGTTTCAACCCCCATTGGTTGTAAACAGTATACTGAAGTTCGTCATTTAGTGTAATTAATTCATCTGATTCAAGAAAATATCTTGAAGACAAATCAGCATTGTCTTTCATCCATTCCTGTACAACTGATAATGGACGTATGACACCTCTTTGTTTACTTATTATGCCCGATGGGAACACTCTTTCAAGTTCATTATATGTGATACCAGGATGTTCTTTAACATATTGCTTTACTACAGCAAGAACAAACCTTTTTTTAGGATAAAACTGGCTTCCATTAAAAGAGAAACGTGTTGTATCCTTTGTACTCGCAGAATGATTTTCCATTTCTTTAGAACAAAGCTGTTTTTGCGATACAACAATTTCAAGATTCCGCATTTCTTCTTCAATCAACACCCTGTCATATCCCTGTTGCACGAGAAAATCTGAGAATATGGATTTAAGTATATTCCTGTCCTCTGAAATACGTTTAATATCCAAACGTAATTTAGATAAAACCTCATTTTTTTCATTTAGTGAAGTTATATAGTCATGAACTAAAGACTTTTTGAAATGTTGAAACAAAAGTAAATCTGATATTTGTATTCCTTCGTGATTACTTTCCTCTAATAGGATTTCTTTACTAAGGATTATATCTTGATTATTACGATAGAAAAACTTAATACAACTACCGAAGGATATGGCTGCCTCTGTCAATAATTCATCCATTGCAAAGCTTACATTATCTGTTTCATTATACTGAAATTCTCCACACTGGATAAAAACAGGAATATAATCGGATTGCACATTTTCTCCATAAGTTTTAGACAATACAATATCAACATTAGAGCCATTAGGTAAATTATAATTCTTAATCAAAGAGCCATTAGTCTTCCTCCATCCTAGGACTCTAAAACAGTTTTCTACTGCAGAAACAAATTCAGCTTTGCTGTAATTACTGTCTAATGTATTTCTTAATATCTCAACTATTTCAAACCAATTCTCATTCATATTTAAGCCCATACAATACTTTCTTAATCATCCCGTTTTAATAACCAGAATAATGTTTTAAAGATATTTTTATCTATAAAAATCATACTCTTATTATTATGATTCTTACATTATCATGGGTGATAACCATATAATAGAAAATCTATCGGGGAATCACTATTTAATCATACTTTAGGTATCTTTATATAAACAGAGTCATTGGTGGTAGACACCAATAAATCCTTAACATCGACCTCAAGTACTCTTGCAATCTCAACTAAAGTTTCTATTGATGGTTGTGAAACGTTTGTACACCATTTTGAAACAGTAGCAGGGTCTTTTTGCAAAGCTTCTGCAAGCCATTTGTTAGTTCGTTTTTTCTCCACTAAAACGACCTTAATACGATTTATATCTTTTGCCATAAGTATATAATTGTTTGTGCAAAAATAATATAAAAAGATGTATATATGTAAGATTTATAGCCATATTTTCGAGCTATATCTCCATTTCTATTGCGTTTTATGCAATAGAATAAAGTGGTTGTCAGATTTGAGTGACTCTTGCTGCACTGAATAGCTTTACAGTATTTTAGGCATATGACATTAACAACTTATGTTACCCTTAGAAATGGTCTGAAAAACGGAGACAAACAGTCCGCTCCGTTAATACAGGCTAGAGCTTGCACTTCCGAAACGGCCAATTTCCTTGAAGACTTACCTTTAAATACAGGCAAGCTGTTCAGACTGTTCGTATTTCATGCGATACAGGAACAACTTGCCTTCTAAAACGGAAACTTACCGGTTGACTTATCTCGTATCTCGATACTAGGCAAGTTTCAGCCGACAGGTTTATACAACCATACAGATAAATCAGGACAGTTGCCAAAGACAGAACCATTAAGGTTGCGCTACTCTTCACTTCAAAGACTCTGACATTGGCAACTGATTATCGATAACATGTCTGAAAACGAAAACAAGCAGGCCGTTCCGATGATGCAGGCTAAAGCTTGCAATGCCGGAACGGCCTATATCCCTGAATACTCGTCTTAAAATACAGGCAAGCTGTTCCGACTGTTCGTATTTCATGCGATGCCGGAACAAATTGCCTTATACTACGGAAACTTACCGGCTGACTTGCTTCGTATCTACAATACCAGGCAAGTTTCAGCCGATAGGTTCATCCCATCATGCAGATAAATCAGGGCAGTTGCCAAAGACAGAGCCTTTAAGGTTGCGCTACTCTTCACATCAAAGGCTCTGACATTGGCAACCGATTACCGGTGGTTTGTCTGAAAACGGATACTATACTCTTCAGAAATCTTTGAATACTGAATATCAGGAAATCATTGGTGCGTCATAGCCGGAGCCGTTTCTTATGTGCAAAGGTACTGCGGACTGGAGAAACGCCAAGTGACGCTTGCGCTTTCAGTCGGAGGACTTGACGGCAGCCTTCCGCAAATTTTCTCATGCCTCAAAAATTTGGGCATTCCGTCTGCATTCTCTGACTTCACACTTGTCTTTTTCTCCCTTTGGTCCGCAGTCACAAATGCACATAAAACGGTTTATCCCGGCCATGAAGCTCAATGAGCTTTACCAAAGGGAAAAGAACTGGAACTTCAAAATTCAAGTGTTATGCGAGCAAGAAGAATGGGTATCAAACAATCTTTTAATTTTTTACTGATATGTGCAGATTGATGACAACACGACTGGCGGAAGCTCTGGAGGGTTATCCGCTCTATTCCCAGGACGGCAAGGGAAAAGAGGCTGTTTGCCGTGCGGTTTTTACCCTTGGTTCTGTAAGGTGGTTTATCCTTGAAGGAAACAGGGAGGATGACGATGTGATTCTATTCGGTATCGTAATAGGACTCATGGAGGATGAATACGGGTATATTTCCCTCAATGAGCTTTCGGATGTGGAGCTTGACCTGAGTGCTCAGGGACTTGGCAAGCTTCAGGTAAGACAGCAGCAGAACTTTAATCCGGTTCCGCTGAAACAGATTCAGGACAGCAGGCTTCAGGAATTTCTTGCAAGGTTTGAATAGTCTGAAATAAACAGAAGTGGCCGGTCCTATCCGTCACGGACAAGACCGGCTGCTTATTATAGCAGGTAAATGAAAACAAAACTATAATTGTATGGTAAATGGAAAATTGTCGTAATATTTTTAATATCTCTGTCCGGCATGGGTGGAGCGTTTCTATGGAAAATATGGATGGAATCCGGTTTCTCAATTTCAGGAGGAAGACTTCGAGCGGTGTACCGTTCTGCTTTACAATTGAAGCCGGTGACGGTACAGCCGGCTGCATAGCAAAAGAAATATTCTCTTTCGTCAGTGCCGCTGTTCCTGAACAATGTGCAAGGGAATGGATGATTCAGTCAGGAGCAATGGAGCCGTCGGAGTTCCTTCAGGCCGTGGCTGACATGGAGGATGTCAGGCTAAAGGCAAGGCTGTTGGCTCTTGAACTTGCAGCCATGAATGTCAGATATAATGTCCTGGATACCATTCCATGGGACAGACTGAACTAACGGTGTTTCTTACGCTTGCGGCCACGTTTGGGCAGACCGGTTTCCTTGTAGGCTATCAGGTCAGTTCCTCTGAACACCCTTTTTGCCTTATCAGGTATCTTCAGGAAAGCCAGCGGCTTTTCCAGGTAACGGATATAGGCATAGATGGTGCAGCGGTGAACACCCAGGTAACGTGCTGCCTCCTTTACTGAATATGTCTTTTCCGGAACAACTTTCATTATTTCTCATGCTGGTTAATCTTTTCGTTTATGGGATACCGCAAATGTAAATAACTGATTATTAGCTGTCAATACGTCAAATATGGGATTATTCCGGAGATTGTGGGATTTGTATGGATTATGTGTTATCTGTCATATTCAATATGGCTGGGTTAAGGCGATTGATAACGAATCTGTTTTACGGAAATCAGGAAGGTATATATTTGATGGTTGACAGCGTTGACAGTAAATCCAATGAAAATCCGGCATAATATCTGTCTAGGAAACTACTGTAATACAGCATATTATATTCTTTCTGATTTTTCTTATAAAGAATAGAGTATTATAGTGTGTCAACGTTTGGCTATGGATTTTTAGCGGACTGAAAATTGTGGCTACACTTGTCAACGTTTGTCAACGCATGATTTCTATGTGAAGTATCTGATACACTGACAGATACTCTCTGTCAACACTGTCACCATTGAAACGTGTGCATTTTATTATCTGAAAACATCTGATGTGAAAGGGATACATGGTTATCCTAATGTACCATTACAGCCACAGGTTTGTTCAGCATGCCTCTTCAGATATTTTTTTGCAAAGGTATCTCCGACATTGCAAACGTCAAACACAGGGCTGAAAATCTTCCTCAAACGGGGTTGAGCGTATTTTCAGCTTCCCTTGTAGTTTGCCTTATTGAATGCCTGCGCTTCTGAGAACTGCAAAAAATATCCTTCGGGCAAGCTGAAAAAACTTGCAGACAGAAGGGAAAAAATCAGAGCGTATGGTACAGATGGACGAAAGCATCAGAAAGCAGTTGGAAAAGCCACAGACATGGTTCTGCAAGTATTTTCCCAAACGTATTCAGAATGTGGGCGAGAAGGAAATCGCCGACAGACAGTTGGTTTATGACTTCAAGGACGGAAGGTCTCATGAAGCGGTAGCACAGATGACGGCAGCAAGAATGATTGAGGAACACGGCAACAGATGCTCACAGTTGGTATTCATTCCGGTTCCGGCATCATCAGTAAGAAAGAATGAAATCCGGTACATGGACTTCTGCAGAAGGGTATGTGAACTCACAGGAGCAATAAACGGATATGACCATGTAAGGGTATGCGGAGAAAGACTTGCTATTCATGAAAACCGTAAGGCTGAAAAGGAAATCAGAAAGGTTAGCATAATTGAGTTTGATGAAGAGTGGTTCAAAGAGAAAGATGTCATTGTTTTTGACGATGTAATCACACGCGGAATCAGTTTCGGTATGTATGCGAATCAGCTGGAGAGTTTCGGAGCGAATGTCATTGAAGGCATCTTCCTTGCAAGAACCCATTATAAAGTATAGAACTATGAACGGAATATTATCAGAAAAATCAAAGTCACTGGCTTTCACGGGACACAGAACTATTCCCATAGAAAGGCAGGATGAAATAAGGGCACGGCTTGTTGAAGCCGTGTCCGTCGCCTGCAAATCGGGTACAACCTGCTTCTATTCAGGCATGGCTATGGGATTCGACCTGATGGCTGCTGAGACTGTATTGTCACTGAAGGGAAGGTATCCAAATATACGGCTCATTGCCGTTGTTCCTTTCAGAAGACAGAGTTGCCGGTGGCCTTCCATGGAAAATGAACGTTATCAGAATATAATTTCCAGGGCCGACCGGGTTATCGTATTGAGTGAACACTATTTCAAAGGATGTCTTCTAAGACGCAATGACTTCATGCTGGAGCATTCATGTGGCGTGATTGCCTTTTATGACGGCAAGCCTTATGGTGGGACATTCTATACCTGCAGGGAGGCACTGAAGAAAGGCATGGACATAGTAAATCTGTACTGAAAACCAGTCCGGATAATATTGAAAATATTGTACAAAACAGATATGCAAATTTCTTGCATATCTCATTTATAATGCTTATATTTAGATAGTTAAATAAGTTAAAGAGGTAGTTTTATGAATAATATCTACAACCGATACATTTGGCTGTTGCATACAGTCTATCAGGAAAGAAAGGTCACTTTTGAAAGGCTTTGTGATATTTGGAAGCACCATTTCCTGTACAATGGAAAGCCGTTGAGTCTGCGCACATTCCATCATCACAGAAAGATGATTGAGGAGAACTTCGACATAGTTATTGCGTGCAACAGAAAGGACTATACATATTATATCCAGAACCTGGATGAAATACTCGGTGACAGTTGCCGGAACTGGCTGTTCAACAGTCGTATCATTGATGTGGCTCTGAAAAGCAGTCCGTGTCTGTTCCATCGTGTTGTACTGCCTGACATGTCAAATGGTATTGAATACCTGCCGGATATATCGGAATGTATCAGCGATGGACATGAATTGTACATATTCTACACCAATGACAAGGGCAATGAAGTGGAAGGCCGTTTGAGACCGGAAGGTTTGAAGCTGTTCCATAACCGCTGGCATCTGCTTGGGTACAAGAACGGATCAGAGTTCTGTGCTGTTCCTCTTGATGCACTGACAAGAATCTATCTCAGCGGAAACAGGTTTCAGACTGACTGCAGATTCTCGCTTGCCAAACGTCTTTCAGACTCTATTGGTGTTGTGGCTCCAACCGGACAGCAGCCGGAAGAGGTTACACTAAGGGCTTATGGTTCATTTGCCGATTATCTGAGAAAACATCCTTTCCACCATTCGCAGGTGGAAAGGAATGATATGGGGAGTTTCACTTCATTTGATTACACACTTCTCGTGACAGATGAACTGGTTGATGAAATACTTGCTCTTGGTGACAAGGTGGAGATTGCTTATCCGGAAAAGTTGAGAATGAAATTACTTCAGAAGATTGGGCGTATCAGAAACAGGTATGCAACATAAAAATCTGCAATTGTAGAATATTACTTTTGAGTAATAAACATTCGCTCAATCATTGCTTCAAGCTCAGGATTCAATGGACGTTCTGTGTCCATACACTCCTTCTCACCGGTACCAGGTCACAATATATATTCCTGTAGCGTTCAGCTTCACTGCCATCACAGCAAAGCATAGCTGTCTCAAACTCCTTAATCATTTTCTTACGCTGACTCTCTGGATATTCCTTAGTCTTACCATAACTGGTAATAGTAAATGTTCTTGCCATAATCATAGGATTTATTTGTTATACCTTTATTTATAATCATTGTCACTATACTAATATAGAAAATATTCTGATAATCAGAAATTTAAACGTATAAAGCTTCTAAAAAGTTTAATCCAATACGGATGAAACACAACCGGAATCTGCGCATCTTTTTATCAAAAATACAACTATAACAATGAAGGTATTAATAGTACAATCCTGATTATTTAAGCAAAGAACTTATATAAATCAACATTTCCAACATTAAAAGATAGAAGATATAGGGGCTTTTACGTCATTTGATTACATTACATGCTTCTTGTAACTTGACGAACCTATGGAGAAATCCTATATTTCAATTAGAAAGTTAAAGTTACCGATTCGGAAAATCCAAGCATTAAACTGTTTCAGGAAATTGGACATATCGGGAACAAGTATTTAATTTAAAAATATGGTAATAATAATATTCAATATTAAGATTAATCGCTATTTTTGCAATCTTTTAAGTAAAACTATGGCAAGTGTCCAGGTAAAACTCATAAGTTTATGGTTCGATACCATCATTTGTCACTATGGAGCATAGTCTCTACTAAAAAAAACTATAAATTTTTTTCTAAGAAAGTTATGAGAAATTTACTTTTTTAGGCAGTAGAACCTTTAGTGAAGGTTCATGCCGCAATTAAAAGTCCGAAAGGATAGGTTATTAGTAATTTTTTATCTGTAGGATTAGATGTACTAGGGATTCTTGGAATCCCTGTAGCAAGCAGTATGTCATTGGCAAAAGATAGTACAGAGTTAATAATTCAATGGATATCCCGAAAGGGAGTTGATAAAGGCAAGGTCATGACTGTTATTCATGATATTTCAGCTTTTATCCCATTGTACTCGTAGTACCAATCCCTTTTAGCCTTTTCCATTGATTCTGCACAATTGGCTAATGCCATTGAATAGATAAGGAAAAAGTAACTAAGATTAAAGCTTGGAGCTTCATGGTTAGTGATGGCATTGCAGGTAGCTAACCACTCCTTTTTTAAACAAAAGCGGTTTGGAGTAATCCAAACCGCAACTATTATATTTAAAACAATGATTTAAACTTAAAATGATAGGTTTATACTTCCTGCATTATTGGTATACCTATCTTGTTGTTGATTTCAGTCTCTACAGCATTATATATTTCTGTTTCACTTGTTTCTATAGATATTATTAGAGAATACTTTATAACATTATCAACATTAGCCAGTTTTCTCTCTTTCCACCAACCTGGTCCTGGATAAACAACTATATGACCACAACCTGCTAATTCAGCTGCTGTACACTCAAACCAGTCCGACTGAACAGTACCTTGTTCACGGCGATTTTGCTTGATTGTCCATCTTTGAGTATCATTATCTGTTGTTTTATCTCCTTCATTCTTATTCCTTCTACATAAAAATTCTTCAACATTTTCATGTGGACTCTTCAAGTCAAAATGCAAAGTTGCTGAAGGATAACGATATTTATTTCTTCTACCGGCATAACCAGGAGAAGGCTTTACATAATAGGAAAGTGTAATTCTTATCTTTACTTTTTCTGCTCCCATCTGCTCAAGTAATTCAACAGGCCATGGGAGATCATAAAAATGCAGTTGATTATATGTATTTGAACCATCTTTACGTACATATGGTATCAATTCATTTTCAAAGATATATGTAGCATATCTTTCATTGCTAAATAAAGCAATTTCTTCATCTGGAATGCCATAACCACATATTGACATGATATCATTGATACTTCCTATACGCTTCATTTCTTCAGTCCATCTCGCAGAATGTACCATCATACCACGTACAGACAACAAAGAAAGGTCAGGATTCACTGTCTTGATTTTTGCTGCCATACGTGCAGCCAATGCTGTGGCTGCACTGGTTGCATAAAATGGCTCCAATGATTCTGCCAAGTCTGCACTGGTCGAAATCAGGCTCAGATTAGGAGTTGTTGTTGTCTGCAGTACAGGATGATTAGCTACATTACCGCCTTCCATTACAATCTCAGGCTTGTTAAGACCATTTCTCCAACTCCAGGAGGTTCTTGACATCGGAGAAATTCCTCCAGGCGCAGCCAGAGGCTTATATCTATCATCAGTTACAACAGTCTTCTCTGTATAAGCTCCTACAGTCAGTGCATTCCATGCCTGTGCCGGACTTTTAATAGCATTAGCTTTACATGATTCTATATAATCTGAAGCGTCTATTTCTGTAGTCTCAATGTTTCCCGCAGAAACGACCACCAGACGATCACAATTCCCTCCATTGTATATACTTTCATCTAGAGCAGCAGAACTTGACGTGGATTTGCAGTCATAAGAAATGTCATCTGTAACAGCCATACATTGTATAGATGCTCCCATTTCATGAGCTTGCTGTATAGCATCCTCTATAACAGCACCATAAAAATCAGAATCAGTTTCATATCCGGATTCATATATTTTCACGGATGCCAAGTTGTTTTCAATTGCAACAGATTTCTTATGCTCATAAATTAAATCTGTCATATCACCATATAGGATAAGGCCAGCCATGTCCGTTCCATGGAAGCTGTGATCAATAGTGTCAGAAACACCTATTGCACTTTTCATCATATCATCCGATAAGAATGGAGCTATCAATTCATGAGCATTGTTTACACCCGAATCCAACAAGCCGACCCTTACACTGTCACTGTTTATTGAAATCTCAATTTCATCTTTAATAAGTTCACTCCACTCCCTGCTTTCATTATGGGATTTTACAAGTATTGAAGGCTGTTTATAAGGACGTATTCCCTCTATATAACCAACAGATAAGGGTAACTCACATAATTGTTGTTTTGTTGCTTTGATTAGCAGAACAGCAACTCCATCAAAGTCCAGGATATTTTTACCAGCCGATATAAGGCCAAGACTGTCTAAAGTTTTAGTAAGCTCCTCTACATTATAATCATCACCTTTGGTTACCCATATTTCAAATGTCTGCGGATGATTATCTGGTAGCATATCAAAATCTTCTGCAGAAGTATAAAGACTATGAATATCAGCTTGTTCAATAGAATTGATGGGCTCAATAAGAGTTGCATTCTTAGGGTTTCCATTTATTGTGCAAATTTCTTCATTTGCATACTCATTAGCCTTCTTATCCAACCAATCTTTTTTTTCTTTTTTGATATATATGGTTACATCAACATTTCCTTCACCTTTATCTTCTGAAATTTTTAGAATGGATGCTCCACTTCTTTTTGCCAATGCCTGAGGAACAAAACCTGAAACCATATCAAAGTTCATATAAACACCATTTGCAACAGGTAATCCCCTTTCTGACCGTTGTGACAAAGTTTCTATTGCCTTATCAATAGCTGTATTATAAATTTCTTTTATATAAGCCGCATGTTCCTGTCTGTTTCTTTCAGGCATGGTTGGCGGTTGTACAGACCTGGTTCTTGGTGTAAAAGAACGATCTTCTGCTATCTTATTTCCTAAGAAAAAATGTTTCTTTTGCATATTACCTACATATTCAACCTATTTCACGGCACAGTTGATTTCGTTTGTCAACAATCATTTTCACCATTTCCATATCTATAGGCAAATCATTTAACAGTGATTCTTTGAATATGTCGGAGCATACCATTTTTATCTCTGCATGGCTCATTCCAATAAATAAAGGTTCAGCCTGAGAGAAATCCAGATTTTTTGCTGTATATAAATATTCACGCAACAACAACAAGCGCTGTTGTGCATCCGGCATTCTGTATTCAATGACATCATCAAAACGCCGGAACATTGCCTTGTCAATGGACTCTATTGCATTTGTAGCTGCAACAATAAAACTATCAGAAGAATCACGCTCCAACAACTGCAGGAATGTATTAAGTATTCTACGTTGTTCACCGACCTCATTTTCCATTCCACGTTGTGCACCTATAGCGTCAAACTCATCAAAGAGATAAACGGCAGGAACTTCATCTATAAAATCAAAAATACGGCTAAGTTTCTGACCTGTCTCACCCATGAATTTAGTGATAATCTTTTCTGTTCTTACAATAAAGAAAGGAAGATTAAGTTCCTTTGCCAATACCCCTGATGTCATAGTCTTACCTGTACCAGACATACCATAGAGTAACAGCTTACGGCGATTTGCAAGGCCATATTTCTGAAGTTCTTCTCTTCTTGTATATTCCTTTATTACCCTTTCCAGCTTCTCCTTTACAGACTTATCTGTAACCAGATCATTCAAACTGTCATATGTTTCAGTCTGAAGCAACAAATCGTCAACATCCTTATTGCGTGGAATAATTTTTAAATTGCTAAAAGAGGTCTTTTTCTGGCTTAACAATTCCTGGATAGTTCTCGCCAATACAGCATGACCATTCTTTGCCTCTACAGCTGAAATCTGTAAGGCAACCTTTCTGAATTGTGCATCATCATTGTTTAAATGATTGCGTATCAGAGATAATATTTGGTCTGCATTTGCCATCGTAATATGGTTATAAAATTATTGATGTACAAAAATACTTTGTTCCCGTCAAATAGTCAACTCTATCATTAAAAATTGCTAAATATTTATGCTTTTTTATCTAAGAACTTGGTGATTTCACCAAAAAAACTAGGAGAAGTCTTTTAATACTACAATTATATTTTTGATTTGTATTAAACCCTTTACTTCTTTCATCATCAGAGTTCAGATTAATCATTTATGTAAAATCAAATTCATTCTGTTTGAAAGTGTGTTGCATTTCTGTTATCACTTCTTCCTGCATGTCCTGTACTTCAGCCACCACTTCAGTTTCAAGATCCAGCCCAAAAGTTTCCTTCAACTGCAGATAATCAAAGCACAGTGCCTTCGGTCGGTTTACCTTTACCTTCTTTACCTGTTCACCATTTACAATGTCAATGGTATAGTCAGGAAGTCCGCTAGGCAGAAGTATGGTGAATCTGTCCTGTTTCAGTCCAAGGTATGAAGTATGGGATTTCAGGTACGACATGATAGTGGACCAGTTCGAGCGGTTGGAGGTGGAACCTGCATTCCGGCTGTTGAACAGTGATGCTACGGCTGCCGTGTTCAGATAGAGAATAGGACGTGCTTCCTTAAATTCTATATCTTCCTTGACAGACAACGGACGGAAGGATTTCATATACCTTATACGGTAATGTGCCTTCTCGATACATTTCCCTGAAGTCTGGAATCCCTGAAGCATACTCCAGAAGTCCGCTATCTCTGAACTTTCCTGAGCCAGTTCATTCTGATTTCGTATTCCTTTGATTGCTGTATCAAACAGTTCCGCATAGCTGAAAGGCACGTCAATGACTGTCTCCAGTGTCCTGAAGGTGGCCAGTGGAATAACCCAGTTACCGAATATACGGTCATGGATGGTTTCATTCTCCAGTTTTGCAGCCAGTTCACGCTTGGTGATGGAATATATTTCCGGAAAGTTCTTCTCAAACAGTTCCCGGTGTCCCAATATCTCCAGGGTGAGGTGGGTTAGTCCCATATTGCAGACTGATACAAGGTCTTCATAAGCCCTTTTCTCATTCTGGTTGAATGATGTCTTTGAAAAGGCAAGGAAAATGACACGGGTATAGAGTGCCATATCCTGAGTAGGCTTGTCCTGGCCGCAAAGGGCAACACCTGTTGTGACAATGGTCTGGGCTGCCATACCGTCTGTGTTTGTATTCTTCTTGGTCTGACCGCCACCGCCCCAGAGTCCTTTCAGATAGGCTATCTTGCGTATGTCGAGATCATTCTTGTATTCATCAAGCACAGCAAGTGTATTGACAGCCTGTGATACACGGTCGTTCATGGCCGGTACGGAAGTTACACCGAGATTGGGCGGATCTACTCCGTGCAGGAAAAAGGACTGGAGGGAAGTAGCCAGGGTTGTCTTACCGGTTCCTTTCTCACCGAAAAGGTTCAGGATGGGGAAGTGACGGGTACGTCTGAATATGATGTCACGGAAGAGGGTGGCAAGCAGGTAACAGAAAGCTACACTTGCATTCTCACCGAACACTTCCATCAGTCTTTTTACGTAATCATACAGCTTTATTCCGTTACGGTTCTCATGTACCATGAGTCTTTCAAACTGGAATATCTCCAGATTATTGAGATAGATTTTTGACGTGGCCGGTATATAGAAGGCCTTGCCGTTGATTCCACGTACAATACCCAAATCATCAACGGTATTGAATGTACCTGCAAGGAATATTCCGTTACCGAAAGCGAAGAATCCTTCAGCTGCATTCCAGCCGAGCTTTCTGATACGTTCTGCCGTATCGGTCTTTGAGTACAGGTATTCCTTTACACGGTTGAGTTTGTCTATCTTGGCCAGCCATACATAATTGCCCAGTGAGCCGGCCTTCTGCTGGAAGTTGCTCAGTGAGCAGAGTTCTGACTCCTTCAGTTCTATTACCCGGCATACATTGTACATATTCCTCATACGGAAGATTCTGGTTCCGTTTATCTCATCCTCGATATGGAACAGCGGTTCCATGATGAAGTTGGAGATTCTTGACGGTTCATCATCATCTTCACCGATGGAGTAGTAACAGTTTTCTCTGACGAACAGACCGAACTGGCGCAGCAGTTCAGCTTCACGCTGCATCTCGTTCATGGCCGCAGGTTTGTCGTACCTTCTCCTGGCTTCACCACGTGCCTGGGTAACGGCATCACGCCATAGCTTTACCTTGCCGTGCAATCTGGAGAGCTGTTCTATGCACTGGTCATACACAAGCTGGTCTTTTATATAGCGCAACAGGTCTGCTATTTCCGCAACACATTTTCTTTCCTCTACCATAGAACCGGCCACCAGAAAACGTTTCTGTGCCAACCAGATGATAAAATGCTTTTCCGGAAGTGAGGTATAATCTTCCTTGCTGCGGATATAGCTGTCGGCATCATTCTTGGCATATTGTACTTCTCCTTCTGCCTCGGATGGTATTTCTGCAAAAGGAAGTTCCCTGACTGTTACATGGAATCCTTTTCTTATGGCTGCAGCCCCGTTGGTCATCACCGCCTCAAATCCCGGTCCGTATGGCTTGCCTTCCGCAATATCTGAATCAGGAATGAAACAGAGTGAGGATACATATTTCTTCAGCTGTTCAAACTGGCTGTCACTCCAGGCTGTTCCAAGTGACGCTACTGTATTGTCGTATCCAATTGACTGCATTCTAAGGACATCAGGAGCACCTTCCACAATGATATAATAGTCGGCATCACGCAGTCTGGCGGCACGGTCAATGCCGAATACTGTTTCTCCCTTGGAGTAAATCATGCTTGTTGCCGAGTTGATATACTTGGGAGCTTTCCTGTTGTCTCCGATGTATCTGGCCGTATAGGCAATGATGCGTCCCCATCTGTTTCTCACGGGAATCATGATACGCTGCCGGAACATGGCGTATGTGTTTCCGTCCTCGCCACGCTTGAACATACCGAGTTCGTACAGCAGTTCTTCGTTCAAAGCCTTGTTTCTGCAGAAATCCATAAAGGCCTGACCGTCCTTCGGTGCATAGCCTATTCCGGCAAAGGCACAGAACTCCTCATGCCACCGGCCGTATGCGTAGGCTCTGGCATCAAGGCTCTCTTCCTTGTCTGTTGCTCTTAAATTTTGCAGGAAGAAAGACTGTACTGTATCGAGAACTGTCAGAAGTGACTCCCGATGCCTGGCTTCGGCCAGCTGTTCCTCACTGCGCTCTTCACTGATGTATTCTACCGGAATATTATGCTTCCTGGCAATAAATTCCACGGCGGCACTGAAGGAAAGGTTTTCCTTTTCCATTATAAACGTAATGGAATCACCGCCACGGTTACAACTGAAACAATGGAAGAGATTCTTGCTTGGGGTAACGGCAAAGGAACCGGTCTTTTCAGAATGAAAAGGACAAAGCCCCATCAAGGTTGAGCCTTTTCTGGACAGTCTGACATAAGGACTGAGTACGTCTTCTATGGCAAGTTCCCTTACTTTCCGTATGGTTGTTTCGCTTATCATAACGTACTGAGTAGGTTCCAACAATCGATTATTGACTGGCCGGAGTATTTCGGACGGCTGATATTATTAGGATTGAGCGGTTGGATATACCCGTTTTCTCTGTATTTTTTGAGTGTCTTGTTGCTGATACCGAGTTCAGCACAGGTGCGCTTGACTGAATAGACACCGTTTGGATCGCACGCTGGTCTGATTTCTTTCATTATTATAAAATCATTATGAATGTGCGATACAAAAGACCTGTCCGGCTTTATCGTTAAGTGGTAAAGCTATAAGCTGGTGAACAAAGGTTACTGACGCACATTCCTGTACCTACTATAATTGCTTTCTTTATATTTCATAGAGTATCACGGCTAAACTAAACAAATAAAGTTTATCAATATTAGAATATTAGCCATAATATGTTTATCATTTATCTTTCTTGACCGGTTTTTCTGCCTGTTTCGGCTGACTTTCATCAAAATAGTCCTGAGTGGTACGCTGGAGAAGCCTGAGGTCTGCCGTGCGGTATTCCACCTTACCGGGTCTTTTATAGGTGACTACCTTTCCCTGACGTTTCCATCGTTCTACATTCCTGCGGCCAAAAAGTTCGTAAGCCTTCCTCTGGCTGATGAATTCAGGATCATCCTTATCGGCTTTCAATTGCCTGACAATTCTGGAGGAGAGGTCATTCAGGAATGTTTCGTATGGTATAAGATGGTCCAGAAACTGTAATATCTTCATATAAACCTGATTTGGTTTCTATACTGTTCGTTTGACCGTGATAGTTTGGTTTTCCCTGTCAGTCCTGGTCTTGAACTGACGGTTGTAGATGGCACCAAGCTCTGAGGCCTGTGTACGGACGCTTTTCAAACGTGAAATGGGGAATGAAACGGATTCACCTACTTCAAGGGCAACAAGTGCCGGACGGATTTTTTCTAAGTTTTCAGACATAATTGTTGGATGTTTAATATTTAATGTTTAACTTTGTATTCACCAAATGAATAGGTTACACCACAAAGTAACATAAAATGGTTTATATAACCAAATATTTGTTTGATGATTTATTGTTTAAGATGTATTTATTGAAGGAATCGCATGGATAATGACATAAAACACGTGCATGTAGGTCAGGCTATCGACAAAAGACGCAACGAGCTTGGATTAAGCAAATCTGAGCTTGGGCGCAAAATAGGTGTACCGCAGCAGCACATAAACCGCATACTGGAAAGAGAGACAATGGAAACGAGCAGGCTTATTAAAGTCAGCGAAGCATTGGACTTCAATTTCTTTTCCCTTTTCTGTCCGAGACAGCATCATATATCGGCACACCTTGCTGCCGTTTCATTGGATGGAAATGCAAATAATCTGATAGGCGATGCGGAACTGGCCGTACAGTTATCCAGCGAAAAGAAAGAAACAGAGAACCTGAGGGAAACAATCAAACTTCTGAAAGAGCAGATAGAGAGTCTGAACTCACAGATTTTACGTCTTGATTCAAACCTGAAGGATAAGGATATAATTATTGAACTATTAAAAGAAAGGAGAAAAGACATGTAATTTTAAAAGAATGGTAATGGCCATTTGCATGTAGTAGAATAAGACTTTACCATTAACGGTGTTCACCATTTATAAAAATAATATAGTTGCCATAGCTTGATTCTTAGAAGAGAAAGTTTTGATACTAACAGATTGTTTTCTAATTGTTTACTCTCTATCTGTAAATAAAAGAAAATCAATGTAGTATTAAAGACGCGCAAGCTGCAGTAGAGGAAAATCTCTAAGAAATCAGCTTCTTTAATTTATATAGACAAGACAAGCGTTTTCCATTTGTTTTCCCCAAGCATTTAGATAACTGATTGTCAATATAATATTAAAGTGGCGCAGGCTGCTGTGGAAGATATGAAGTAAATTAATATAAAGGTGGGAGGTGCTTGGAATAAGTACCTCCTACTCTATTTTTATGGCATTTTATTTTTTCAATAAAAACATAGTTTATACATTTGCCTGCAAGACAAAATCTATATTCATATGAAAAACAAATGCCTCTTAGTATTACTGTTAGCTTTGGGATGTTGCCATGTACAAGCACAAAAAAGTCAAAAGGATCCTTTGTCCGAAGCACTCGTCCGGTTGAATCAAAAAGTGGATTCCGAATTGATTCCCGGAATAAAAAGGTTTCCCCTGATTGGAATTTCCACAGATATAAGTCCGAAACGGACAGCCGTAAACACGGCATATGTACAGTCAGTCATTCTCTCTGGAGGAATTCCTTACATGATACCTGTAACGGATAATGTAGAAATACTGCGTCAAATTGTATCCCAGCTGGACGGAATTGTCTTTACAGGTGGAGAAGACATCCAACCAATGTATTATGGCGACCTTCCTTATGAAAAACTGGAAGAAGTAAGCCCCGCCCGGGATACCTTCGACTTGATGGTGCTGAAAATGGCCGCAGATCGGAATATTCCCATATTAGGAATTTGCAGGGGGCTACAATTAATGAATGTAGCTTTCGGTGGAACTTTATATCAAGATCTGCCCACGCAACATCCTTCAAGTGTCAACCATCGCCAAAAAGAATCCGGCACTACCCCCACCCATCCGATATCCATCATAAAGGAAAGCAAGTTGGCAGAAATTACAGGACAAGAAGTGCTGCAAGTCAATACATTCCATCATCAGGCTATCCGGAAATTGGCACCGGGATTCAAAATCACGGCTTGGGCACCCGACAGTATAGCGGAAGCTATAGAAGCTTATCCCATACGACAAATGATAGGTGTACAATTTCATCCGGAAATATTTACAGCTGCCGGAGATACCACCATGCATAAATTATTTAAATTCCTAGTGAACAAGGCTGATACATTCAACCTAGCTAAAAAAATTCACAGCCGCATTCTATCCATTGACACTCATACAGACACTCCTCTTTGGTTTAAAAACGGTTACAGTGTAGGCCTGAGAAAAGACAACATGGTCAGCATCCCCAAAATGGAGGAAGGCAAATTGGACGCACAGTTCCTAGCCGCATTTATATGGCAGGGGAAACGGGATGACGCATCTTCACAAAAAGCCGTAGAAAGCACCACCCGATTAATTCAATCCATTTATGACGAAGTAGAGCAATACAAAGATTTTTGTGGCATCGCCCTTACGGAAGAAGACTTGATACGCCTGAAGCGTGAAGGTAAAAAAGCTTTCTTTATAGGGATCGAGAATGGTTACGCCATCGGCAAGGACCTAAAGAATATAAAAAAATACAAACAGATGGGAGTTAATTATATAACTCTCTGCCATTCTTATGATAACGATATTTGCCATTCGTCCACTCATACGGAAGATGCGACTCAAGGACTGACACAGTTTGGTCGTGAAGTAGTGAAGGAAATGAACCGGTTAGGTATTATGATAGACATATCACATGCCAGTGAAGGTACTTTCTGGGATGTGATAAAATATAGTACACAACCTATCATCGCCTCTCATTCCTCGTCAAAGGCTTTATGCGACCATGATCGTAATCTGACAGACGAACAACTCCGTGCCTTAGCGAAAAATGGCGGAGTGGCACAGTTATGTCTCCTCGATGCCTATATCAATAAAAACCCAAAAGCCGCATCCATTTGTGATGCAGTCGAACATTTAGACCACATGATTAAGGTAGCCGGCATAAACCATGTGGGAATAGGTACGGACTTTGATGGTGGTGGTGGTCTGCAAGGATGTAAAGGAGATAATGACTTAATTAATCTGACCATAAAAATGATTGAAAAAGGATATACAGAAGAAGACTTAAGGAAGATTTGGGGAGGTAATCTCTTGAGAGTAATGAAGCAAGTACAGGAAGCACCACTTCTTTCTTCAAAAAAACGCAGATAATACCCAAACAAGGATAATTAAAAATATATAGAAATATCCTATTATCATTTTTCGGAAATTATCAGGGCTGTCTCACCAATGACAGCCTCTTTTTGTAACTTACAGTTTAATAGTAAAAGAAATAAGACAGACCTTATTCCCCTCTCCTCACCATAGGAATTTTCCTATTACAAATAGGGAAACTCTCCTTTACAAATAGGAATATTCCGTTTATTGTATCATTCCCTCCACTTATCTTTGTGACATAAGAAAAACAAATTTTAAAATTAACGGATATGAGAACAAAAATACTGAAATACTTCGGAATGGTAGTTGTACTGATAATAATGGTTAACCTAACCTCCTGTGAAGTATCCATAGAAAGTTGGTACGATGATGATGATTACAGCGAAATATATTACAGAACCACTCGGGAACTATGCAGCCGGACCTGGCAGGAAACTTGGGAACAAGACGGTGAATACTACACACAACGACTAGACTTTTACGAAAATAGAACAGGCACAGACATCATACGAATAGAACATCGGAACGGCTATGTAACCGAAGACAGGTACAATTTTGAATGGAGATGGGATAACAGCGCACAGACATGCATCCGTATGGTTTACGGTCCCAGTGACATTTCATATTTTGAAAATGTATGGTTGGCCGGGAACTTCTTAAAAGGCACATTGGATGGTGTCAATGTAAATTTCACAGGAATCAGGTAAAAAGAAAAAAAGCGGGATGATACCCAACACATATCATCCCGCTCTCCTTTTTCCAAATACACTACTCAACTTTAATACTCTTTACCGGATTCTCATTAGCGATACGCCAAACTCTAACAACGACACACACCACTATCAGAGCGATAATCACCAATGCTGTTCCGACAAAATACAACGCATTCATATCTATCGTTTCGGCAAATTGATCCAACCAAGCCTTTCCTGTAAAGTACGATACTACAATTCCTATCAAGACCGATGGGACAGCAACATATAATATATCACGGGACAGCAACCGAAGAATAGTCGAAGCTTCAGCACCATTCACCTTACGGATAGCTATTTCCTTACTGCGACGTTGTGTTTCATCATTCACGTAACCTATCAACCCCATAACAACAATAAGCAAAATAAAAGTAGAAGTAATCCATACAGAATTACGAAAACGATATACATTGCGATAGATTTCCTTCAGCATGGTATCTATCGGAATAAATTCCAATGCCTTAGTGGAATGCACCTGCTCCATGTATTCGTTCAGCTTTTTCAAATTCTCATCGTATGGCTGCTTTAAACGTACATCAAAAGTGTGACTGGTATTATGACTATAAACCAAAGCCACGGGAAACTGCTTATAAAGAAAAGACGTATTGCGCACATTACGGAATACACCAACAATGGTTCCGGCTTTATCAAAATCATTCAACCGTTTGCCTACTGCCCCATCTGTCCATTTCATCAGCCGCACTACTTCTTCGTTGACCAATACATCTCCCTCATTCTGCATATCTTTCCCTTCAATAATAGTAATCCCCATGGTTTCAGCATAATTCTTATCACAAGGATTATACATCAAGGTTTCTATTCGCTTGCCACTATTATCAATCAGCCCACGAGTCCAATATTCTCCCAGAACACCATGCATAGAACGGGTGGCATTTTCCACCATGGGTTGACGACGAAGATCGTTAACCATATTCTCTGCTTCTTCGGGTGACATCCATGTTTCCGCCTCCACCAATCCTGGAGTACGGATACCCATATCACTATTAATCAGATGATGATACTGCATCAAAGATACTAACAAAATCCCCATCACAAAAGATACCCCCATAAATTGTACAAATAAAAGAGAACGCTTCCACCCCTTTTTCCCATCTGTGTAACGACGAAAAACTTGAGTGACAGGAATGCGTGAAAACAATCTTCCCGGCAGCACTCCGGCTACTATGAACAGTACAAAAACAATGAGTATCGGAACCCATAAAGTTTCCAATGTAAAGAGTGAGGATAACTGCACCGAAAGTAAATCTTCTATCAGATCTTTGGTATTGAAAATAATAAAGAGGGCCACTATAACGGACATCAATACCACAATCCCCGTCTCAAAAAGGAACATACTGAAAATATTGATTGCACTGGCACCACTACACTTATGCACACCTATACTTTTTGCCCTGCGGCTCATGGTAGCAATAGCTACTAATACATAGTTCATGATTGCCACAAAAAATATGGCAAAGCCCAAAAAACCATAAATGTAAAGGCGAGTGCGGGTATTTGAGTCATCCAAATGAATTTCGGGCAATGGCTGTGCATCATAAAAATTTCTCCATTCATCATCAGCAGAATCAGGATAATATTTTTGCATAGCCTTGTATATCTGACGATTGATTTCTTCCCTGTCCACCCCATCGCGCAAACGGAGAATAGTATAATAAATGTCATTACGCCCCCATGTTCCACCCCCTATATAACCACCTCCGGCATAAATGGGAGCTACAAAATCAAAATGATAGGCCGTATTTTCCGGAGTATCCTGATAAACACCACGGACTGTCAGTTCATGCTGTTTATCCAAAGATAATTTTTGTCCCACAGGGTCCTGTCCACCAAAGACATCACGAACAAAAGTTTCAGAAACGAATATGCTCCCTGCCCTTTGCAATTCCTCAGGATTCCCTTTCAATACTTTGATGCCGAAAGTACGGAAATAGCAAGTATCTACATAAGCGTAGTTTACGTCTTTCAGCTTATGACCATCCTTGAATACATTTAATGTCTCAAAATTGAAAATGACTGTAGCATTTTCAATCCATTGTGACAAATCACTGCGGAATGCTTCTGCCATCGGAGCAAACAAGCTATCATCATATCCTTCTCCTTTCTCTCCAGTCTTTACATTCTCTCCTCCTCCACGTACCAACACCAATCGGTCGGCCTCAGGGTAACATTTTTCATAATTGAGTTCAAATGCTATTTGTGAAAAAAGCAGCACACCAATAGTCAAGCCTAATGAAAGCGATATGATTTTTGTCACATTGCTTCCACGGCCGTGTAATGTCGATTGTATCGCATAATAGATTTGTTTCATTACAACCACCCTTTCATTATTATTCTTTAATGTTCGCCACTACACTACCGTCAAACAAATGAATGACACGATGAGCAAATCCGGCATCATGCTGAGAGTGAGTTACCATGACAATACTAGTCCCCTCCTTGTTAAGTTCGGTCAATAGATTCATTACTTCAGCACCGTTCTTTGAGTCCAAATTACCGGTAGGCTCATCGGCGAGGATCAATTTAGGGTTAGTAACCACAGCACGGGCAATAGCCACACGCTGTTGTTGACCGCCGGAAAGCTGTTGCGGGAAATGCTTGGCACGATGACTCAAGTTCATTCGCTTTAAAATTTCCAGAACACGCTCCTTACGTTCACTAGCCTTGATTCCAAGATAAGTCAACGGTAATTCCACATTTTCAAAAACATTCAGTTCGTCTATCAGATTAAAGCTTTGAAATACAAAACCTATTACACCTTTACGCAGACGGGTGCGTTCTTTTTCTTTCAGATTGGCTACTTCATTGCCCAGCAACTTGTAACTGCCTTCAGTAGGATTGTCCAACAGACCAAGGATATTCAATAAGGTGGATTTTCCACAACCTGATGGTCCCATAATAGCTACAAACTCTCCTTCTTTCACCTCTATGTTTACATGATTCAACGCAATTGTTTCTACTTCTGAAGTACGAAATACCTTACTTAAATTTTCAATCTGTATCATAATAATAAATTTTAATTGTTTGTTCTATTGATCTTTATTCTGATTTAATACTCTTTACTGGATTCTCACTGGCAATGCGCCATGTTTTGGAAATGACACAACTGACAATCAATATCAAGACCACGATAGCTACACATACATAATAAGGAACAAGCGAACCTACAGTCACAGCAAACTGTTCCATCCATAAACCACCTACATACCATGCCCCTAGTGTACCTGCGACTACAGCCGGGAAAGAAATCCAAAGAACATCTTGCACCAACATTTCCAATATCGCAAATGACTCAGCTCCATTCACTTTACGAATAGCAATTTCTTTCGAACGTCGCTGTAATTCATCATTAATATAGCCTATCAGTCCCATCAAAGTAATAAACAAGATGGCAATTGCCGCCAATAAAGTCGCATTACGAAATACACGAACGGAATTATAACTATCCGCCATTTTTTGTTCCAAGCTTTCAAAGCCGACTGTTTGATTAGGAAAAGCTTCGGCAGCATCACGCTTCAGTTTCTGAAGATTCTCACCAAAGGGTTCCTTCAGACGGAGATAAACAAGATCAGCCAAATCTTTGGGATGATGATGCAAGACAAACGGTTTCAGCTCTGAGTAGAATCCGCCAATATTAAAATCTTTAATCACACCTACTATTTTGACACGGCCTTCTTCTGTCTGTATACTCTTACCTAAAACATCTTTTCCCCAATGCATTCTCCGTACAAATTCCTCATTCACTGCCACCTCACCGGATTCACGAGGCACACGCCCTTGCTGTATGACCATTCCCATAAAAGCTACATAATTCTCCTGAGTAAAATCATAACGGCTGGAAAAAAGACTCGTTCCTTTCTCATCCGGTATCATCTGCCCGCTATATCCATTAGACGGATAGCTAGTTGCCGAAGTCAATGCTTCCACGTATGGAAGCCCCTCATAAAAGTGACGGGCAGCAAGCCGGGCTTTAGCATCCGGTGCATTATTAACGCCAATCACTACCCGCTCAGGATTATAACCCGGATCTTTATTAATAACATAATGATACTGGAGCATCACTACACACATCAATCCACATATAAAAGCCACTCCTGCAAATTGGATAAACAATAACGGACGTTTCCATCCTTTCTTACCCTCTGTATAACGCCGGAAAACCTGTGTGACCGGTATCTTTGAAAAAATTCGTCCCGGCAGCACACCACCAATGAGGAATAAGACAGCAGTCACTCCAAAAGGCACCCAAATACGTTCCACCGCAAAAAGAGACTCCAGTTTAGCAGCTGTAGTATCTTCCACAAATTCCCGGAAATTAAACATTAAAAAAACCATCAAAAACAATGAAAGCAAAATAATAATACCGGTTTCCCACATAAACATACCAAAAACAGTACCCGTTCCCGCTCCGCTGCATTTATGAACACCAATACTTTTGGCACGCCGGCTCAATGAAGAAATAGAAATCAACACATAATTCAATGTCGTGATAAACAAAATAGATATACCTAAAATAAGCATGATATTACGCATTCTTTTCACTTCATCATATCCACGGTACGTATCCCGAACAGGTTTTGCCATGACAGTGATTCCCAACTTATCACTTCTGGGAATATGTTGCTGTACTACCATATCAATACGCTTGTTCAATTCATCCAAATCAATATCCTGCTTCAACCGGATATATTCTTTCCAGCTGTCCCCACCGTTCCATGAATAATTTCCTATCCGGCGGCTCCAGATAGAAGGCAAGGAAATGACAGCCTTCGGTCGCATAGTACAATTCTCAGGTAAAGCAGCATACGTTCCTTTGACTGTCAACTCAATTTCCTTATTGAAACTAATTATTTTACCAATCGGGTTCTCACCGCCAAACATTTTATCCGCCAAATCTTTACTCAGGAAAATTACATCTTTTTGCTGCAATTCACGTACCGGATCACCACTCAAGACCTCAATACCCATTGTCTGAAAAAACAATGAATCAGCAGCAACTTTAAAATCATCAAAGCGGACACTCCCGTTATAAATAGGTGCCGAAACCGGCCACGAGCCTGTACTTGCCGCCGATTCCACAATTTCCGGCATTGCATCCAGTATGCCTCCGGCAGCTGCACCGATAATGAACTCACTCGGAGGAAAAGGCTCTCCATTTACTGTCCATATATTCCACAATTGGTATAATTTATCATGATCCTTAAAACAAGTATCAAAACTCTGCTCATACACAACTCTTGAGAAAAGCAGAATACTCATAGTCAGGCCCAAGCCTAACGAAACGACTTTTATAATATTAGCTCCACGTCCATGTATCAAAGCCTGAATGACATAATAAATCTGTTTCATATTTCGTGTTTTTAATTATTATTATTTTAAAAGAGAGAAGTCCCGTTTCACAACGTTACTTCCCATAAAGTGTATAAGAAACTAAAGTTTCTATAATTCGTTCTCTATAATATAAATGCCAAAACCGTGCCACGCAAACAAATAACTGATTAACAACACATTGAAAAATAGCAAAAAGAAACAGTCTGTCTAATTATTAGACAATGATGTATGATAATTAGACAGACTATGAAAACAAACAAATAGTTCTACGCTTCAAACTTATTGGAATTTGCCTTATTTTACTATCTTTGCATTATCACCTATATAAAACAAATTATTATGAAACACATTCTTTTGGCAGCCTGTGCGGTTGCCATATTAAGCGGTTGCGGTTCGCAAGGGAAACAGGCAGCCCCTACCGGAAATCCATTCCTTTCAGAGTACACAACTCCCTTCCAGGTTCCTCCTTTCGACCAAATCAAGATGGAACATTACAAACCCGCCTTTTTGCAGGGCATGGAAGAACAACAGAAAGAGATTGACGCTATAGTGAACAACCCCGAACCCGCCACTTTCCAGAATACCATTGCAGCACTGGATCAAAGCGGAGCGTTACTTCGTAAAGTCAGCACCGTATTCTACGGACTGAAAAGCGCCAATACCAATGATGAAATGGACGCACTGAGCCGTGAACTCTCTCCACTACAATCAAAACACAGCGATGACATCGCCTTAAATGAAAAACTTTTTGCACGCATCAAAGCTGTCTATGAAAATCCCGGCGATTTGGACAAAGAGCAAAAGAAGTTGTTGGAAGAAACCTATAAAGATTTTGTACGTGGAGGTGCCAACCTGGATGCCGAAAGTCAAAAAAAACTGCGTGAATTAAATAGTGAGATTTCCATGTTACAGCTCACCTTCGGCCAAAATATGCAGAAGGAAACCAATGCTTTCCAATTGATCGTGGACAAAGAAGAAGACTTAGCCGGATTACCCCAAAACCTGATTGCCAGTGCTGCCGAAACAGCTAAAGAAGCAGGCATGGAAGGCAAATGGATTTTCACCCTGCATAATCCCAGCGTCATGCCTTTCCTGCAATATGCCGATAACCGAGACCTGCGCGAAAAGATATTCAAAGGATACATTAACAGAGGAAATAACGGAAATGAATACGACAACAAGGAAGTGGTACGCAAACTGCTCAAGGCCCGTCTGGAAAAAGCCAAGCTGATGGGATATGAAAACTATGCTTCCTTTGCACTGGAAGAACGTATGGCGAAAACACCGGATGCCGTATATAAATTATTAGATCAGATTTGGACACCTACTCTGTCCAAAGCCAAAGAAGAACTGGCAGATATCAATGCCGAAATAAAGAAAGACGGAAAAACCTTCACAGCCGAAGGTTGGGACTGGCGTTATTATGCAGACCGAGCCAAGAAAGCCAAATTCGACTTGGATGAAAATCAGGTACGTCCTTATCTGAAACTGGAAAACGTACGTGACGGTGTGTTCTATGTTGCCAACAAACTGTACGGTATCACTTTCACCCAGCTGGACAATCTTCCCCTCCCTCATCCCGATGCACAGGCATTCGAATGTAAGGACAAAGACGGTTCTCATCTAGGTGTACTCTATATGGACTTCTTTCCGCGTGCCAGCAAGAAAGGTGGCGCATGGTGCGGAAGCTATCGTTCACAGACCTACAAGGACGGCAAGAAAGTGGCTCCTGTAGTAACCGTGGTATGCAACTTTACCAAACCGGCAGCCGGACAACCCGCTTTGCTCAGTGCAGACGAAGCGAATACCTTGTTCCACGAATTCGGACACGCTTTACATAATCTTTTCAAAGATGTACATTATTATGGTGTGGCTAGTGTTCCGCGTGATTTTGTAGAACTGCCGTCACAGATAGATGAGCATTGGGCTTTTGAACCGGAGGTATTGAATGTATATGCCAAACATTATCAGACAGATGAAGTTATTCCTGCCGGACTGGTTGAAAAAATGGACAAGAGTGGCAAATACGGACAAGGCTTCGCTACGGCTGAATATTTAGCTGCTTCCCTGCTGGATATGGATTATCATGTATTAAAAGAAATTCCCGATGATATGGACGTTATGCAGTTCGAAGCAGAAACATTAGGTAAGCGCGGATTGCTGAAACAAATTCCGTCACGCTATCGCACCACTTATTTCAACCACACCATGGGTGGTGGATATACTGCCGGTTACTATAGTTATATTTGGGCAGAAGTGCTGGATTGTGACGCATACGAGGCATACAAGGAAACAGGCGATATCTTTAATCAAGAAGTAGCAGGAAAGTTCCGCAAATATATCCTCACTCCCGGCTGCATTGACGATGCAATGGACATGTATGTCAATTTCCGTGGCAAAGAACCTGGTATTGATCCCTTGTTGAAGAACAGAGGACTAAAATAACCCTCTAACCCTAAATAGAATTCCTCCCCCTGCAAAAGACAAATGATTGTGACTCTTGCAGTGGGAGGATTCTCATTTTGTAGTATGATTGCGGATAGTTCTTTTTATTTTTTGTTCCAAAGCAAGAAATAATCCTCAGAGAAAGCGTACCTTTGTGCCTGTCAAATCAAAAATTAAATTATGAATCAACCTATTGCTATAAACACCACAAGAAAACATGTGGTATGGCTGGATGTCGTTCGTTTGGTAGCCATGTTCACCATAGTTTGCTGCCATAGTGCAGACCCGTTCAACTTTTACCCCGGCGAACCGCCAGCCAACATTGATGAAATCAAATTCTGGGGAGCCGCCTACGGAGCCTTTCTCCGTCCGTGTGTCCCACTGTTTGTCATGATTACAGGAGCATTGCTGCTCCCCGTACGTGGCGAAATATCCGCTTTCTACAAAAAAAGAATCAGCCGTGTATTCTGGCCGTTCCTTATCTGGAGTGTCATTTATAATTTATTTCCCTGGTTTACAGGATTGTTGGGACTTAATCCTGAAATAATCCTTGACTTTTTCCCTTATAGCGGTGAAGAAGCCGCCCGTCAGTCACTCAACGTATCATTGGGTTATATAGCAGAAATGCCTCTCAATTTCTCTTTATTAGACGTACATATGTGGTATATCTATCTGCTTATCGGATTATATCTATACCTTCCTATTTTCTCCGCATGGGTAGAAAAGGCCTCGGAGAAAGCCAAACTATGGTTTCTTGTCGCATGGGGAATAACCAGCTTGTTACCTTATTATTATCAGTTCGTATCCCCATACATTTGGGGAGGCTGTGCGTGGAACTCGTTCAATATGCTCTATTATTTTGCCGGATTCAACGGGTACTTGCTATTGGGACACTATCTGCGCAACCACGACTGGTCATGGAGTAAGATACTGTCAGTCTGTATCCCCATGTTTCTGGCAGGTTACATGGTCACATTCTTCGGTTTCCGCCACATGACCGCATTACCACAATGCACTGATGAAATGTTGGAACTGTTCTTCACCTATAATTCTTTGAATGTGATTATGATGACTATCCCCTTCTTCCTCATAGCCAAGAAAGTAAAAGTACGTTCAGAACTGATCCAGCGTATGCTGGCAAACTTGACCGTATGTGGTTTCGGCATCTATATGATACATTATTTTTTCACAGGTCCAGGTGTAGTCCTGATGCGCAATATCGGTGTTCCCGTGCCTTTACAAATTCCCGCTGCCGCAGTCGTGGCATTTGGCGTATCGTGGCTGCTTGTGGTATTCATTCGTAAAATAAGCGGCAAGAATGCTAAATACATTGTAGGATAATAAAAACAGGACATACAAATATCGTTATATAAGAATAGCCGGAACTACTTTTTCCAAGTGATTCCGGCTATTCTTATAATGCTTCATCCACTAGAAATCAAGTCAGTTATTTGAGATGTAATTTAAAGAATATGCCTCCGATAAAATATTTACCGTCATTCAGTTCAGCAATAAGATTGATATGGTCTTTCCATATTGAATAAGTTCCACCCACATTCACAGTATAAGTTGCTGTATGCAGATCTTCCGCATGTCCGGGACACACTTCCGCCATCAGATTAAATCCATTCAGAGCTTTCTGCCAGAAACCTTCGCCCTTTATGCCAAAGTAAAAGTTTATCCCTGCAGCAGGACGGCTATAATGCACATCACTCATAGCTTTACCGATAACCCAAGCTACATGAACCCCCACTGTACCTATTCCACTAAATTCAACATGTTTCGTTGCCGCCAGATAATAACGTGTCAAGTAATTGTGGTTTCCGCTACCACCGCCCCCCCAATCTATGTCTCCACCTCCATTTGAAGAATGGCTTCCCGGATCATTCGCACCAATCACTACCTGAGGCGTCCAAGCCTTCCACCAGCCTTCTTTCCATGCCCTCAACCGGAAATGAAACGATCTGTCCTGATTGGTAAAGCTGCCCCAAGTTTGCTGAGGCCAATAAGAAGAACCATGTATCCCCTTTACCAACGTACAAGTATATGCTACTTCCAGCCAAGGAAACAAAGTACAATTTATATAATAGTTATAGGTATAGGAATGATATTCACTTCTCACCCAATATCGGGAAAGTATATTTACATCAAGCATATTTCCTCCCAGCATAACGGTTTTATCTTTCTGCATAACGGCAGTAGGTGCATGAAGTAGTCCTGTAGTACCATAAAAAGCCTGCCCTTTGATAACATTCATTCCTCCAAAGAGTCCCCCCAGAAATATTAGAGTTCTTAATTTCACTATTCTATGAATTTTAATTTATATTTGCAGCATGAAAACAGATGTATTAAAAATACTCGGAAAAATTATTCCTACTGCTATCTTCGTCCTGTTGTTGCCATTCTCCATTATTTACATGGCAATAAGCAAAGTCTGCTCTTTCATCCGAAAATTCTTTCCCCGATAAAGCGTACCGGAAACAAGAATGCAGCTTGCAGATATCTTGTACGTGTATGTTTCTCTTTATACATTCTATAAACGAAACGCAAATTCATCTTATCAACCCAGTCCGGATAATAGTGCATCCTATTCATTGCCGTTTGGTGAACAAAGCCACCACACGTAAAGCCGATGCCTTGGTAACCCATCTTTTTTACCTTAAGCAGAAACTTTTCCTGCATCAAGGCCCCCATACCTACTATCAGAAAATCCGGATTTAATTCGACTATATGAGAAGCTTCCTTATTCATTTCAGCATCCGAAGAGAAATATCCGTTCCTGAATCCTGCTATTCTCAACCCAGGATATTGTTCTTGAAATATCTTCACAGAACACTCCACTTGTTCTTGACCCGAGGCTACGATATAGAGCGTTTTACGGCTTTCCATGAGGTAATTCAACAATTCGGGAGCAAGGGAGGTCATATCAAAACTACGTCTGGTCACTCGCTTTCCGTATACTAATCTTATGGCAGAAACCAGTAAAGAGCCATCGGCAAAAATACCATCGAATTGTTCAAATAGGGATTTGTTTTCTAAAGCTATGAGGTAAGATACGGGGTTGAGAAAGGTGTAAATTCTGTTTTTCTGAGTAACCAAATGTAAAAACAGCAATTTATCTGTTTGTATGATTTTATTAAGCAATAGAGGGAGCATAAATTAAATGATAATTTATTTTTATGGAAGTTTATAATACTTCTTCAAACAGATTATACCACCTTGTAATAACAGAATCAATTGTAAAACATTTCGCCTTACACATGGCTTCCTTTGCCATTTCTTTTCTTAATTTTTCATTCTCGATTAGCAAGCTGATGCAGTCAATTGTTTTTTGACTATTATAAGGTATCGGAGTTATTAAGCCAGACTTTCCATTGTCTATGATGTCATATATAGCTTCATAACTTCCATACACAACTGGGACCACTCCATAACTCATACTTTCAATAACTACTAATCCAAACCCTTCTAAATCAGAAGTCAATAAAAATATAGAAGCTTCCTTATAATGTTGTATGGGAGGAGATACTTGAAAGCCTTTGAAACAAACACGTTGAATATCATATCTTCTAATATATTCTTCCAATGTACTTTTATAAGGGCCTTCTCCCACCAAAACAAGTTCCCAATCAACATATTTTTCATAAAGAACTTTCCAAGCTTCCACTATTCTATTTACTCGTTTATTTTCATAATCCATTCTTCCTACATATAACAGCTGCTTCTTCTTCTGTTTTAACTCCCATTCTTCAAAATACACAGGAATAGTAACAGGATTGCCTATTGCTATAATATTCTCAGTTCTCTTTATATGTGCATAATCACTTAACGGCTTGATAAAATGAGATGAAAGAAGAACATATTTTTCACAATGGCTACAATTATAACGAATGCTAGCTTTTACCAACTCTTCTTTTAGATACATTATAGCATGATATATGTATTTCAAAAAAGGGTTATAAACTGTTTCACATTTATCACGTGCCTTAATAATTAATTTAGACGTATTTGGAGCACCATGTAATACCGAAATCAATTTACATGATGTTCTTTTTATAGCCACTCTACACAGTAATGTTGACATAAAAGGAAGTCCCCACTGATTAATTATAATATCAATTTTTTCATTTATAATTAATCGATGTAACTTCCTCATATTTTTTATAGAACAAACAGGATAGTCTAATTTGACAAGCTTTACATCTGGTAGTAATTGACAAGCTAGTTCAATATGCGGTTGTTCTATTGAAGCTATGATAACACCATGTCCATCCTTTATAAAACGATTGGCAAGTACAGTTGTCACTACCTCAACACCACCATAATTAGGATAAACACGATAAAAAAACAATATATTCATATTACCATTCTCTTTATTACTGTAATAATGAAGCTAGAAATGCAATTTGTTTGTCCTGCATTTCTTTTAATCCTTCTATGCTGACAAGTCTTTCCCTTACATCAGGAATTTTCGCATTTTCAAACAAGGCTATCCTAGGACTATTGCTAAACAATCTTGCTTTATTTCCAAATGCCAAAGTAGGGATACAAGCATGTACTCTATCAGAATAAACTTCTGAAGCATTCCGGTAAAGGAGTAAATAATCCATTGGATTATCAGATACTATCACTCCATTTTTTACTAACTTACTAACTTTTGTATAAGGAAAAGGCTTATGATAAGAATAAACAATATTCTTTTCTTTAAAAATATTTTTCAGTTCTTCTTTTATCCTATAATGCTTAGGTTCTTCAATATTCAATACTACATACGGTGTTAAATCAGTATCTATTTGGGGTAAATTAAGTAAATTCACAAAGAACACATTATCTATTCCATTATAACTATTTTTTGTAAAATTTGCATAGTACTTATAGGCAAGGATATCACGGGTCATTATAGCGTAAGGCCGCAATTTTCTTAAATATTCAGAAACAAATTTGACTTCATATTCTGTATAGAAGTTTCCGCTTGCACCTAAAAAAATAATCTTACTTCCTTGTTCTGCTTTTCTCTTTATTAAATCTCCATAAATCGTAAAAAATGGAACAGTTAATACACATCCCGGAATTATAAAATAATCACATTTAACCATACTGGCCATACTAAAGATATTTTGCGTTTTTACCGTTTTGTATGAACGGTCATGAAGCTTTTTAGCAGCCCTTTGCATGGTATGTACCCATAACCAATTTATTATTGGGTTTTCTTTCAGCATGAACATTTGTCCCATTGTAGCTGCAAAATTAGCATTTGAGCTAACTTTAAATAATTCAGCATTAAGCGGTAATGCTTTCATCAAAGCAGCTTCAGCACCCAAATCTATAAATCCGTTACCAATATTATTAAATGTAACAGAAGTCAACAATGCAATTTTCTTTTCTAACATATTAATAGTAAACTAATTTGTATGTAGTTATATTTCTTTCCAATCATGCGGTTTATTCTCTCATCAGTTCCCTAAACAGGTCTAACCATTTTTGCATTACCTTTGGTTTTGAAAAGCATTTTCCCGACATATAAGCCTGCTTACCCATATCTTCTAGTAATACTTTATTTTCTATCAATTTTATACAAGCTTCCGCCAAGGCATTTACATCATTATCCGGCACTAAAAATCCATTCTTACCATTGTCTATGATACTATTTGCTCCAGTAATGTCAAAACTAACACAAGGCAAGCCACAATTCATCGCCTCCACCAATACCAACGGGAAACCTTCATACAAAGATGACATGACAAAAAAAGAAGAATGAGAATATACTTCACCTATACTAGGTGAAACACCTTTCAGATGAACAACTGATGAAAGATGCAAAGCATCAATTTGTCGTTGAAGACTTTCTCGCAGACTTCCTTCACCCCAAATTTCCAATTGCCAGTCCGGACACTTTTGTGCAACTATCACCCAAGCTGCAATCAATCGATTATAACCTTTTACAGATTCTAATCTACCTGCTGATATAGCAACTTTGCTTTTTCTACCATTTCTTTCATGTAGTTGTATATTGCTAAAATTAGGTATTACAAATATATTCGGTAAATTCCACATTTTCTTGTCAGACTCTGTTAATGCAATTACCTTATCGAATTTTGTCAAACAACACTTTCTTAAATATTGAACTAAAAATTTCTTTCCTCGCGATTTAAAAATTTCCTCATCTAATATCTGTTGTCCTTTATAAGAAAAATGAAACTCATGGATCTTCTTTATCCGCCGACAAATAAATGGTAATATCCATATCAATAAAGGAGCATTGGCATTGACAGCAATATCTATCTTATATTTTTTAAATATGTGACGTATAATACTTATATTTTTCCATACTCTATTAATTTTCTTTCCAAAGCCTACCTTCCACTCTATATCAATAGGTAACAGTTGAATGTTCGGGTGCAAAGGATATATAGGTTTTTCCTGTCCATTACCATAATATGCCAAAAAAAGCCGTCCTTCCATATTTTCCGCCAAATAATTCATCTTGTCTGACACTATACGGAATATACCTCCTGCAATGGTAATATTGGGAACAAAATAAATGATATTCATTATTTACTTTTTATCCATGAAATTACTAGTAATAATAATCGCTCTGCCCATTTGAATCTCCAAGCAATAGTTTTAACACTCCACAACTCGGCCAAACATGTATCGTAATCATGATGTATAAATGCATTTTTTGCATGTATATACACAACTAAAATCACATACTTTCTATAATAAGAACTTTCCGATGTAAAGTTAAACCACTCGTAATAAGGAAATTCTCCATTTTTAGAATAATCTGATGTAAGACTATCAGATAACCCTGTTCTATAAAAGACTTTCGGAAGGTTCAAATAGGCTACATCATAATTCAACGCTATTCTAAGCCAAAGGTCCAAATCCTCACCACGCTTAATACCTACTCGAAACATTGGTATCTCCTTTATCATTTCTTTTTTTAAGCACAAGGAGCTAGTCCAGCAAATGGATAATCCATTCATTACGGATTCTTTAAAATAATCATGAACAAGGAAGTGTGTGTGTTCGTTAATCAATACATTACGAAGTTTCCGTTTCCCCTTTTCCAAAGAGTAGAAAGCAGTAGAATAAATCCCAGCATCAGGATAGATTTCTATCAACTTCTTTTGGCATTCCAAATAATCAGATTCCCAAATATCATCTGCATCCAGAAAAGCAATATAATCATATTTAGCATGCATAATACCATAGTTACGTGCTGCTGATACACCTTCGTTTTCTTTTGTATAAATATGAATTCGTTCATCCTGAAAACTAGAAGCCACTTCCAAACTATTATCTGTCGATGAATCATTCACCACGATTACTTCATAATCACAATATGTTTGATTCAGAACTGACTTCAGTGTTTCTGCAATATAATCAGCCTTGTTATATAGAGGAATAATAATAGAGAACATTATCTTTTTAATAAATTAAGTTTCTGACTCTTATATATAATGAGCAAAAATATAATCGGAAAATTTATATATAATCCCACTGTTAATGATACGAAAGAAGCCAATACCCAGATACCAACAAAAACCATGTTGAACTTTCTATATGAAGGCAATAATTTGCACATTGAAATTATCAGCCATAGATATCCCAATATACCTAACAAACCACGTTCAATCAACAAATAAAATAATTGAGACTCCGCACCTGCAAGTTCCGGGATTGATATATCTGTCATTAAATAATAAATCATACTCAAGCCACCACCAAATATAGGGTTTTGTAAAAACAGAAAAAGAGAAATATCTAATTGTCTCATTCTCATATCCATAGAGCTTCCACCAACATCATAATTACCCGTAAAATCAAATATGGAATGATATACATTTAATATATAATCAGAAAACGGCAAGACCATGATTAAAAAGATAGAAAAAGCGATTAATAGAGTTTTAGGCTTTCTTATATAGTCAAATTGCAACAATCCAAATACTAATGCAAGAATAGTAGCACGTGAATTAGCAAGAAAAACACCGATAAGAAGCAAACACAAAGTCTTAATATAAGATTTCCTTGATATAAATACTCCTTCATATTTACTATAGAAGAAGGTAAGAAAATAAAAGAATACAACGCACGCATCTCCAAATGTTATGGGAAAATGAAAAAATGAATTATATCGCCCATATCCATATCGGATATCATTGGTATGATCTACCCAAAAAGATAAATCAGTCTGAGATTGCAGCCAATATAGAATTATATTATAATTTAATAGAAACTCTATAATTCCATATATACATAACACCCAAAACACTTTCAAATAAAGATTTACAATTAATTTAATATCGTTCTTTGTTCGCAAAAAATAGATAAATGCAAGTGGCAAAAGTATTTCATTTGATATTGTTTTCCACAACACATACAATGAAGTCCGTTCCGTTCCATACAAAGCAATTAATAACAACAATATAAAATTACCAAACAAAGGTAAAAACAATGGATTGCAGAATATAGCTTTCCTTGCATCTTTCCGACCAAGAATATACCCGTATATAACAAAATTTATCGCATCACAAAGACCAATATACGTACCCCCTATTCTTACAACAGGAAGCATTGTAAAAAAACAAAGACAATGGTATTATATAAAGAACAGCCTTCTTTTTATATCTTATAAAAAAAATAATAAAGAGCAGAAAAATAAGCTGAGTAATTATCATCTATCCATTTTTTAGATTCCACACCATGATTCAGGAAAAATATCAGGAGTAAATGTATTATACCACTTTGAGGGATAAATCACCATATTAGTTTTTTTATTTAATCGTGCCGCCCAATAACTAAAAGTACTATTGGCTATAATGTTGTATTTGCAGGAAGACATCAAATACATGTCATAGATGCTGGATTCTCCTGTATTCCAATTCACATAAACAGCATTGGGTATATCCAAATGAGTTTGTACCCAGCTAATATCATCAGAAAAAACATAGAAGACAGCATCATTTACTTTCTCTGTTATTATTCTTATGGCATCATGATAATATTTCTGCGTACAAATATTTCCAAATATAACCAAATTTTGTTTGGTCATGTAGTCACCTCTTCTTATATGCACGCCAACACTATTTGAGTTTTGAATATCCTTCAGCAATGATTGGTTCTTTTCCGACAAAAGAAGATGTTTAAAATCAATAGTATTTTCGTCATAATACTTTTTGTCTAAAAAATATCCAGCTTGAAACAAATGATTAGGATATTGATACTCTACAGAACCTACTACATATATTTTCCAATGGTATAATTTTGATAAAATGGTTTTAAACAGAATTATCCAAAACCTACTACATTTTTTCAAATCATCAGTTTTAAAATATTTATCTAATTCAAATCCATTATGGCTCACATTATACCAAGCATCATTGTAGAAATAAAAGGTTTCATCCTTTCTTGAAAGGTATTTATAAAATGCATACTGAAAGAGTTGATTACCCAGTCCTCCTTTGAACACTACTATTTTCATAAATAAACTATTTAAATATTCTTACTATTTTAACCATTATTGCAAGCCCCTTTTTTACTAAAAATCTTATCCAATGATTATTAAATAAAAAAAGAGCGTTTTCAATAAATTCTTCTCCCAAACAGGATAAACACTGATAATCATTGACAATATAAGCTGGGAGTAGATCTTTAAGCACTTTTTCGCGTTCTTCTTTTATCCGGTTGTTATCACTGCTGGCTCCTCTGGGATTACATATCACAATAACATTGTTATACGCAGCCACACTATGCCCACCTAAAACGATTGATTGTAAATAGAATTTCCAGTCTGATACTATTTTTAAAGATGTATCATAATAATACTTTTTTAATAAAGAGGCCCTTATAAAGCAACTTTGATGAGGTATGGTAGTTATATAAAAATGCAGAAGATTATATCTTCGAGGTAATACACTGCGTGATACTATTTTATTATGTTCATTAACATGTAAATCCTGACCAACTATTATATCTGCCACATGATTAAAGTCCATGACCTGTTTCAATATAGATGAGGAACAAAATTTATCACCTGCATTGATAAAATTACAATATTCTCCATGCGAATAAGCAATTCCTTTATTCATCGCATCATAAATTCCCTTATCCGACTCACTCACCCAATAAGCGATTTTATCCGCATACTTTTTTATTACATTAACCGTTCCATCCGTACTTCCACCGTCAATGATGATATACTCAATATTCAGATAAGTTTGGTTAATGACGGAAAGAATGGTTTGTTCAATTGTTAAAACTGCATTATAAGAAACAGTTATGACAGAAATTAGGGGATAATTCATATTGTTTTTCATTTCACTTCAGCCAAATTCCTTTAGCCGTACCATTTATCATCTTCAATATCTGCACTCTTCCAATAAAGGCCTGCAAAATAAATACCGTAGTAGGAACTATCAGTATACCTTCTATACCATAATACTTACAACAATACTTCATCAACGGAATAGAAACCAAAGCAAATGACAAATAAATGATTAGTTGCAAACGTATTTTGCTCGTTCCATTAATAAGAAACATATACATATTTCCTCCCGTCTGACATAATACATATATTGCCATACAAAATGATAATGAAAAAGATACAGCTACAGAATCACCAATCCAAAATTTATATAAGAGATCAGAACTCAGTACCATTAAAACTAAAATAGGAATACATAACAACCATAATTTCTCCAGTTTTTCTAGCGTACCACGCATCCAATTATAATCTCTCTTAATATAAGCATCAGTAAATGCTGACCAAAACGGAGTCAAAATAATATTTGCAGCCATGTTAAGTACATTAAAATACTTATAAGCAATATTATATTGCGTAACTGCTTCTGGGCCTTGCACTCTTGACAAAATGATATTAGTAAGTTGAAAAATAAAAAGCATAGAAAACATAACAACAAAAAACTGTCCACCCAAACCAACAACACTCCGCACCAACGAAAAGCGAACGTCACGCAACGAAGGGGCTACAATCTTGTATTTTTTAGTTTGATACACAATAATAGAAACAATTAAAAGAAACAGGCACGGTATAGCTGAAAAAGAAACAGCCAAAGCACTCAGACTTCCCTTTGTGGTTTTAGTCAATACATAGACACAAGCAAAAGCCAGTACCTGACCACTTGTACTTATAAGCGAAGCTAAAGCAGGCTTTTGATCTGCCGTCAGCATGGTAGTAAAGACACTTGCCACAATGTTCAGGCAAAAGAAGCATGCCAACAAACCGAAAACCAGACTCAGCTCATCCTTATAAACAGGATCAATATTTAAAATACGACTCCAATCCAAATAATTATTCACCACCAAGGTTATCAATAAAATTACGGAAAAGAGCAAGAAGAGCACTGCATATGTAGTACTGACATATTCTTTTGCCAACTTCATATCCCCTTTTGCTTTTGCCTCAGCAAAACGATTACGAAATCCGTGGGCAAACCCCAAATCAAAATAAGACAGCCAGGCAATAATGGAACTCAACGTCAGCCAAATGCCATACTTCGTAGGATTAACATAACCGATGGTCAATGGAACGACCTGCAAGGAAACTAAAATACTTATACATTTCAACACTAATGAAACGGCGATATTTTTCTTCACCGCAACACTACGCTCATTCCCCTTAGTGAAATAAGCACTAACTTTATCTTTTATATACTGAAACTTCATACGTTTATGATTGTATCACTAGCAAGATATGCAATCTTCCGCCTGCAACATTACTAATCTTACACCCCACACATTAGTAACGTGTGGGGTGACACGTTACCAACCTTCCGGCATACACGTTACTAACCCTTAAAAGATCCTGTTCTTTTCCGAAAAGAACAAGGTCTTTAAAAAAAAGAACAGGACGTTTTCATTGAAAGAACAAGAGCTTTTTAAAATTTGACCTGTTGTTTTTTCCCATAACGGCATCTACATGCCGAAACGCCTTATTTTTCCTTCAGATCTTTCAGCCATTCCGCAAACGCCCTGCCCGTCGGCATTCCGGCTGAAGGATATGCATTGTGAAATGTTTCAGCCGGAAAATATCCTTCAGGAAAAACGATTCCCTAAGAATCGGAGGAAGATCAGTTCGGCTGAAACATTCCACCCCCAGCTGAAGGATTCCTGAACCCAATCCTTCAGCCGGAATGCCCACGGGTAGGGCGTTTGCGAGCAGGCTGAAGCTTTTGAAGGATTTTTCAGGGTATTCCCTATAGAGCATGACGGATGACCATATTCCATTGAAAAAAGTAAGATATCTTCGTAAGCAAAGTAACACCACTTACTTGGTCCACGAAGTCCGCATACTTTTCTTTACAACAAAACAGACCTCACAGCCATCTCATGCCAATGACGATAATCCCCCATCGGCAAAACATGCTCCGACCACACTTTCCGGTAAATTCCATCGTGCAAAATGATGTACTCACCCAAACAGCCCTCCGCCTCATCGGCAGGAACAGAAACCATCACCACATATTCCACACAATCCGGGACACGAAACAAAGTCAGCTCACTTTTAGAAAACAAACCGCTCAACCTACAGGCGGAACGCTCGAAAGCCACCCAATACGCGCCAATGTCATACAGATGAATGAATTTATCATTATTCTTTTCCCTGGCTAAAATTTCCTTATACTGATTCTGAATCAGCTGCTGGAGCCGGATGCCTGACGGCATGAATGTGGTTCTACACATTATTATACATAAGATTTATATTATCAGATCATTTACTTCCCCATTAATCAAGGGATAACAATATTTAACGTAGCAAATGAAGTCATCTCTTCTTCGGCTCTTCTATCACTTCTATCAAGTCCGGCGAAAGCGTCGCCATGGCCATGGCTATCACCCCTTGCAGACTGATAACCACACGACGGTCTCTCGCACCTTTCACCTTTACAAACACCCCCTCGTAGCCCTCGAAGTCACCACCCGTAATACGGACTTTCGTACCTTTACGCAGGTTCACCTCATCGGGACTGAAGAAGATAAGATGCTCGTCATACGTTCCAGCCACAGCGATAAACTGCCTCATCTGATCATCGGGCACAATGATTTTCTGCCCGTTGCGGATATCAATCATATATTGAAAATACGGAAGTTTGAACTTCACCTTCTGAAGTTCGGACTGGACGGAATGAACAAATATCAGATCACTGATAACGGGAACCAGCTCACGCCTCTTGCGCCCGTTCCTTATACGAACTTCGTAACGCATGGGAATGAAATTGTTGATTCCTTCTTTATCCAACAAAGCCTTGATCTGCATCCCCCGGCGATAAGTGGCACGCATGGCAAACCATTGCATTTTTTCACTTGAAAGCATAGTTATGGAGCTTTGAAGTACAGATATATATCTGCATTTCAATCAATTACGAGAAGTTTCGTAAAGTACAAGAGGAATCGGCCTCTTGTGATTAAGCTGACCGGAGAAAAGCTATTTCAACAAATGGAGGATGGGAATCCGCACGATGTAGATGCAGCCTGTCGGGTCAACCGATGACCTTCCGCAGATTCCCGAACCGGACGGTTCTTATGTGTTAAATCAGAATTTATAATACCTATATATAAAAAAAGCGCGGGAATCTGTACCTGTTACTCGTCCCGCCCTACAAGGCCTTCGCATTGCCCAATCCAGTCTGAACGAGCAACGCAGAAGCCCACGCCGATATGTATAATGACACTTGAATGCACCTTTGACCGGCAAAGGCGCACCAAGGATATAAACATACCCCGCAGACACCTACTGTTGCTTTGTTTTGGCTGGATTTTAGAATTTGCGAAGTTCTGTAGAGCCAAGAACAAAACGTCAAGTAAACGTCTTTTCTATATATGTATATTTCCCACCTCCCTAACTTCCTTGCGGAAGTACCGGCGTGGAAAACGTGGCAAAGATAGCAATTTAATAAATAGGACGAAAATATATTCCGCTATTTTTAGTGATGTTTCTTTATTACTCAAAAAACAAACAAGAAACAGATTATCGGTATACTTACCTTGATGCAAATTCTTCCGGACGCATCATCGCCCAGATGGTAAGATATAAGATACAGCAAACAAGGCTACCTGGTACTCGGTACACGCCTACCCTGTCTGCATCACATGCTTGCCCGGTTCTTGGTATGAACTTGGCTTGTTCACCGCATCTCCCTGACGGATGCAAAAACGTCACGCAGCAACATAGCCGTATTTGTTTATTCTAGCCATATCTTCCTTATATTTAATTATCTTTCTGTTGAAACTATGATTGTGGAAAAATTAACATAAAAAAGGCGTGAAACCAAATGGAATCACACCTAAACTATTATTAAGAGATTAATCAAACGGCAAGTAATTCTTTTCCCAAAAGATGGAGAGCCTCTTTAATCTGCATCTTCCTTATATCACTCGGCTTTTTAATACCATAGATATACTTGGAAAGAAGACTCTTGTTTATTCCCATACTACGTGCAACCTCTGACACATTTAGTTGAGGGAAACGTTTAAATATCATTGCTATCTCATTTTCATAATCCGGCTCCGCTGTATCGAAAAAACTGGATATATGAATATCCTCATCCAATGATTCCCAACGAACATCGTCACCAAACTTTCCTATCTTGAAATCAAGGCGCTCTCTGTCACTTGCATCCTTCAGCAAAGGGAATGCCTCTAAGGGACGGCTGAAAGTTTCTCCACCATCCGTTTTCATATAAATGCGGTTAGCATCAAACCAAATGTCTTTTATTGTATCCATAACTTTCAGTTTTAATAATCATTCTCCATGATATTTTTAATTTTACTAATACAATATAGGGATAAATATTTATCCCCACAAATAAATAAGCAAAAAAATAGCGACAACTCTTTTCGAACCACCGTTCCATAACCTATGATGTACAAAGGAACTGATTTCCCTCCTGTTTTCCTAACAATCATCATCCGGCACACGGGTTCTTGCGTGTCAGAGCAGAGCTGCCATTTAATTGGAAAGATAATAATTATCTAAAGAATATATTTGTAGTTAAAAAGTTTCCTACACAAGAAACTTTATCTATTTTTGTGGTATGAATACGAATTTGCAAAAAATAGGAGAACTTTTGGCCCAATGCCGAAAAAACAAAGGATTGACACAAGAAGAAGTCGGGGTGATGATTGGCGTCCAAAAAGCAATGGTTTCCAAAGTGGAAAACGGTCTGTGTGTTAATTTTGGCACTGTCAACCGCATAGCGGAGGCGTTGGGTGTCGAACCGATAGTGGCGCTCAAGTCCAAAAAGAAAGCGGACAAGAACCTAATCGATTATGTGATGACGGTCATTGTCGAATTTGCGCGCCGTCACGATTTGACAATCCGGGAGGCAAGCAATTATATCAGACGTTTCAAAGGCATTGATTTTCTCACCGAATTTTACGATGTGGAACACACGCTTTCTTTTAACGACTGTGTGGATGACCTGACCATCGTCTGCCAAAACAATGGAGGAACATTGCGATGATACTTTACCACGGTTCAAATACGGCAATCGACGGCATCGACCTCAACAGATGCCGCCCCTATAAGGATTTCGGCAGAGGATTTTACCTGACCGACATTAGGGAACAGGCCCAAAGGATGGCCGCAAGAACAGCGCGGATGTTCAGCGGAAACCCCACTCTGACTATGTTTGAGTTTGACCTCGAAGAAGCGCAGTCGAGCGAATTGAAAGTCAAGGTTTTCAAGGAGCCAGACTGGGAATGGGCACGTTTTGTCATGTCGAACCGCGATATAAACACTACTCAGCCTTGCCACGATTACGATATCGTAATTGGCCCTGTTGCCGATGATACCATTGCGCGCTTGCTACGTTTATACACCGAGAATTTTATTAACGAAGAACAACTATTGCACGAACTGACATTTTCGAAAGTGACTTCACAATATTTCTTTCACTCAGAGGCAGCGATTAAAATGCTGAAACGACTATGAACACGAATACCGCAAAATTCCTCTTTGAAGGAATATCCGCCGATGTAGTCCGTTACTTGGTGGAACGTAATGATATGGATTTGCAGGAAGCCATCTCCACATTCCACAATTCGGAGACATTCGTCAAACTGGAAGACTTCTCCACCGGCCTGTATATCGAAAGCCCGGCATACGTCTATGACCTGCTGATGTCGGAACTGAAAAACGGAAAGCTGGTGCAATAACAATAGGGCATTATTTATCTTCTGGTCATTTTATTCTTCAATCCATTCTACAATTTCCTGTGAAAGCGGACTGGTAGTAGAGCCGATTGAGGCAACCCATCTACCATTTTCATCAATCAGAAACTTATGAAAGTTCCACCCTATCTTAGCATCCGAAACCCCGTTTTCACTTTTATGCGTAAGCCATTGATAGAGGGGAGCTATATCTTTCCCTTTTACAGATATTTTAGCCATCATAGGAAAAGTCACTCCATAATTCAACGTACAAAACTCCTTGATTTCTTCATTCGTTCCGGGTTCCTGATGCAGGAAATTATTGGCAGGGAATCCGATAACGACAAAATCATCTTTTCCATATTTTTCATACAACTCCTCCAACTTGGCGTACTGGGGAGTGAAACCGCATTTAGATGCCACATTGACTACCAATACTTTCTTACCCTTGAACGTGGAAAGTGGCAAGTCCTTCCCGTCAATAGTCTTGACCGTAAAGTCATAAAAACTTTTTTGCTGTGCACCAGCTACCGATGTAATCATGGTTACAATTATGCTTAATATAAATGTTTTCATTTGAAATGCTATTTTATAATAGAACAATTCATGAAATTGAAAAGTTTTCTCTGAAAGAAAAGATTGGCGGATACCTATCGGACAGCTTCCTCCATGTTACCAAAAAGAAAGAACCTTTGTTTTTTGGAGAAGCAGGGAAAAGAAAGTATCTTTGTATGCTATACATATCTCTTTTACCAGAGTTTATTCATAAAAAAAATAATATAACTAATGGAATATGCACCTTCAAACAGGAAACGATTGCCATACGGTATGATGAACTTTGCAGACATCCGTTTCGACAATTATTATTATGTGGACAAAACCGCCTTCATCCCACTGATAGAACAGTCGGACCGGTTTTTCTTCTTCATCCGTCCCCGGCGATTTGGCAAAAGTCTGACCTTGAGCATGCTGCAACATTATTATGATGTACGCACCCGCGATAAGTTTGACGCCCTGTTCGGAGACCTCTACATAGGAAAGCACCCCACGCCGGACCGCAACACCTATCTGGTGCTGAAACTCAATTTTTCCGGTATCAGCGGGGAATTGCACAACTACCGTCAAGGGCTGGACGCACATTGCCAGACCATGTTCGACTATTTCTGCGATATCTATGCCGACTATCTCCCACAAGGTATCAAGGAGAAGCTGGATGAAAAATCAGGAGCGGTAGAACAATTGGAATATCTGTTTACGGAGTGCAACAAGACTGAGCAGAAAATTTATCTTTTTATCGATGAGTATGACCACTTTACCAATGCCATTCTCTCCGATGCCGAAAGCCTGCACCGATACACTGAAGAAACACACAAAGAGGGTTACCTGCGCGCATTCTTCAACAAAGTGAAAGCCGGAACTGATTCCTGCATCAAGCGTTGCTTCATTACCGGAGTAAGCCCCGTAACCATGGATGATCTCACCAGCGGATTCAATATAGGTACCAATTACTCCCTCTCACCGGAGTTCAACGAAATGACAGGGTTCACGGAAAAGGAAGTGCGTGAGATGCTGACGTATTATTCCACAAACAGTCCGTTCAACCATACCGTCGGTCAACTGATAGATATCATGAAGCCGTGGTATGACAACTACTGCTTCGCACCGGAATGCTACGGAGAAACAACCCTGTACAATTCCAACATGGTTCTCTATTTTGTCAAGAACTATATTCTGCGAGGCAAAGCGCCACAGAAAATGATAGAAAGCAACATACGCATAGACTACGAAAAACTCCGGATGCTGATTCGCAAGGACAAGGAGTTTGCTCATGATGCATCCATCATACAAACCCTGGTAAGTCAAGGATATATCACCGGAGAACTGAAGGATAGCTTTCCGGCTGCGAATATTGTCGATCCGGACAATTTCATAAGTCTGCTCTATTATTTCGGTATGCTTACCATCAGCGGAATGCATAAAGGAAAAAACAAACTCACCATTCCCAATCAGGTAGTGGAAGAGCAACTATACACCTATTTGCTGAATACATACAATGAGGCCGACCTTAGTTTCAGCAGTTATGAGAAAGACGAACTGGCCTCGGCTTTGGCATACGATGGTAACTGGCAGGCCTACTTCGGTTACATAGCCGACTGTCTGAAACGTTACGCTTCACAACGTGACAAACAGAAAGGAGAGTTTTTCGTACATGGATTCACACTGGCCATGACAGCGCAAAACCGCTTCTACCGCCCTATTTCTGAAGCGGATACACAAGAAGGATACGCTGATCTTTTCCTGTGTCCTTTGCTGGAAATCTATCCGGACATGAAGCACAGTTATATCATAGAGTTGAAATATGCCAAATACAAAGATTCTGAAAGTCGTGTGGAAGAACTGAGGCTGGAAGGGATCGCTCAGGCAAATCGTTATGCTGATTCCGACCGGGTGAAGAATGCTGTGGGCACCACACAGCTACACAAAATAGTAGTGGTCTATAAAGGAATGGAAATGAGAGTGTGTGAAGAGATAGTACCTTTGCATGAAACGTACAACTAAAGATATCTTTAAAGAAAAAAGAAGCTACAACGACTTATGAGCAAACAAGGAACCATCATTGTGGTAGATGATAACAAAGGAGTGCTGTCGGCAGTAAAGCTATTGCTGAAAAATCATTTCGAACATATCGTCACACTGCCCTCACCCATCACACTGCCCGCTGCGTTACGTGAAGAAAACGCGCAAGTGGTGCTGCTGGATATGAATTTCAGCAGCGGACTGAATACCGGGAATGAAGGTCTGTACTGGTTACACGAGATAAAGAAAATACACCCCTCCCTGCCCGTAGTACTTTTCACAGCCTATGCTGACATAGACCTGGCAGTGCGCGGCATCAAGGAAGGAGCGACAGACTTCATCGTCAAGCCTTGGGACAATGCCCGGCTGATAGAAACCTTGCTGTCTGCCTGCCGCAATTCCTCCAAGAACAAGAAGAGAGCGGAAATCCCTAAAACCGTATCTTCTATGTATTGGGGAGAAAGCAATGCCATGAAGCAACTGCGGACGCTGATAGAGAAAGTGGCGCAAACGGATGCCAATATTCTGATTACAGGAGAGAACGGCACAGGAAAAGAAATGCTGGCGCGGGAAATACACGCCTTGTCCAACCGATACCGGCGGGATATGATAACAGTGGACATGGGTGCCATCACCGAATCCCTGTTCGAAAGCGAACTGTTCGGTCATAAAAAAGGCTCGTTTACCGATGCCCATACCGACCGTGCAGGTAAATTTGAAGCCGCCCATGAAGGGACTTTGTTTCTGGACGAAATAGGCAACCTGCCCTATCACCTGCAATCCAAACTACTCACCGCCATTCAGAGCCGGAGCGTGGTGCGAGTAGGAAGCAACGAACCGATACCTGTCAACATACGTTTGATTTGCGCCACCAATTGTGATTTGGAAGAGATGGTGGCCAAAGGCAAATTCCGCGAAGATTTGCTTTACCGCATCAATACCATCCACATCGAGATTCCCCCTCTGCGGGAACGCAAAGAAGATATTATCCCTTTGGCCGAACGCTTTATAGACCGGTTCTGCAAACAATATGACAAAGGAAATATCCTTCTTTCTACCGGTGCGCAAGAAAAGTTACGGACATATCCGTGGTATGGAAACATACGCGAACTGGAACATGCCGTAGAGAAAGCGGTCATTATCAATGAAGATGGTATATTGAGTGAGGAACATTTTCATTTTCCCCGAAAAATAGCGGCTCCTGCGACAGAAACAAGTGTCTCTACACTGGAAGAGATGGAATTGCAAATGATTCAGAAAGCGATAGAGAAATGCAACGGAAACCTCTCGGCTGTAGCGGCACAGTTGGGAATTACCCGGCAGACGCTTTATAATAAGATGAAAAAATTCGGATTATGACCTATTATCTCATCTCATTCTTCACGATGGGTCAGGATGACAAAACAAATAACAATAATCTATTTTTAAACAGGAACTAAAGGAACATTCAAACGAAATAATAAATAATTAAGCTGTGAAACTATTCTTCTTCCGCCTATTTACCGTACTGGTTCTAGCCATTGCCTGCACCCTGCTGATTCAGCAGCGCAACTGGTTGTGGCTATGCGTAATCGTACCTTCATTCCTCGTTTCCATAGGCTGGTTTTACCGCCTGTACACTTTTAATACCCGGAAGATAGCCTTTCTGCTCGACGCCATCGAAAACGACGACCCCGCTGTTCGTTTTTACGAACATGCCTCCCCTGGCGATTCTTCCATGGTCAATGTCATGCTGAACCGTATCGCACGTATTTTGTACAATGTAAAACAGGAAACGGCACAACGCGAGAAGTATTATGAGCTCATCATGGACTTTGTAGAAACCGGCATAGTGGTACTGAACAGCAAAGGCTCCGTTTATCAAAAGAACAAAGAGGCCATGAATCTGTTGGGGCTGGATGTTCTGACTCATGTCAAACAACTCTCCCGCATCTCGGATGAACTGATGACTGCTTTGGAAAAAGCAGTTCCGGGTGACAAGCTGCAAATTCAGTTCAATACGGAACGGGGAACGGTGCATCTTGCCTTACGGGTGTCCGGCATCCGTATCAAAGACGAGGAACTCCGCATTATTGCCTTGAGTGATATCAATCGGGAATTGGATGAACGGGAAATAGATTCATGGATACGCCTTACCCGCGTGCTGACACACGAAATTATGAACTCCCTGACCCCGGTGACTTCCCTCAGCGAAACGCTGCTGGCTCTTCCCGGAGCTGAAAATGAAGAAATGAAACAAGGGCTGGAAACGATTCACTCTACAGGTAAAGGATTGATAAATTTTGTCATGTCTTATCGCAAACTGACACGACTGCCATCACCTGAGCCATCGCTGTTCTATGTCCGTCCTTTCCTGGAACGGATGATCCGACTGGCACAGCACCAGCATCTATGCCCCAACATCACCCTTTCCATCCTCGAAGCCCGGGAAGACCTGATAGTCTTTGCCGACGAGAACCTGATAGCCCAAGTGGTTACGAATCTGCTGAAAAATGCGATTCAAGCCATAGGTAATGCTCCCGACGGAAAGATCACCTTGAAAGCTTATTGTGATCCGCAAGAAAGTATCCGTATAGAGATAGCCAACAACGGTCCCGCCATTCCTCCCGATGCAGCCGGACAAATTTTTGTACCTTTCTTCACGACCAAAGAGGAAGGAAGCGGCATCGGACTGAGCCTGAGCAAACAAATCATGAGACTGAGCGGTGGCACACTGACCCTGCTGCCTTACAAGGAAAAGGGACAGGCCACTGTTTTTGTGCTGGTTTTTAATTAAAAATAAAAATGTACTAATGTGTCAGCCAATTACCATCCGGTACACAGCGCAGCCATTAGCAAATTAGCAAATTATTTAAAATGAAACATTCTCCTGAATTATTAGTTTATAAAGCCTCTGCCGGTTCGGGAAAAACATTCACACTGGCCGTGGAATATATAAAGCTGCTGATACAGAACCCACGGGCATACCGTAATATACTGGCTGTGACTTTTACCAACAAGGCCACTACCGAAATGAAAGAGCGGATTCTGAGTCAGCTATACGGAATATGGATAAAGGATAAGGATTCTGATCCCTATTTACAGAAAATCACAGAAGAACTGGAAATACCCCAAGAAGACATAAGGACAGCCGCCGGTACGGCACTGCACTACATGATACACGATTACAGCCGCTTCCGGGTGGAAACCATTGACTCATTCTTCCAGTCGGTGATGCGCAATTTGGCACGGGAGCTGGAATTGGGTGCCAATCTGAATATCGAACTGAACAATATGGAGGTACTGAGTGATGCCGTGGACTCCATGATAGAAAAGCTGGACCGACAATCTCCCGTACTCTATTGGCTGTTGGAATACATAGAAGAAAGAATAGCCGATGACAAGAGGTGGAATGTTTCCGGTGAGATAAAGAATTTCGGACGAAATATCTTCGATGAAGGATATATAGAAAAAGGAAACGGACTACGGGAAAAATTACGGGACAAAGACTGTATCAAGAATTACCGCGAAACGCTGCAAGCCATTTTGGAAGAGGTGCAGGAACAAATGAAAGGATTTGCCGACCAATTCTTCGGAATATTGGATACAAACGGGGTGAAAGTAGAAGATTTGAAAAACGGCTTCCGAGGTATAGCCAGCTATTTTAATAAATTACAATCGGGTAAACTGGATGACAGTGTCCGCAATGTAACAGTGGAAAAATGTCTGGACTGCCCCGACGAATGGGTGAAAAAAACCTCCCCCATACGCAACGCTATCCTAGGTCTGGCAGAAAAAGAACTGATTCCTCTGCTGAATGAATCGGAAAAATACAGAAGCCGGAACAATATGCTGGCCAATTCCTGCCAACTCTCCCTGCGCCACGTAAACAATATCCGTCTGCTGGCCAATATAGACGAAGAGGTACGCGAATTGAACCATGAAAACAACCGCTTCCTGCTGTCGGATACCAACGCGTTGCTTCATAACCTGGTAAAAGAAGGAGATTCCTCGTTTGTATTCGAAAAGATAGGAACAACCATACGCAACGTAATGATCGATGAATTTCAGGATACTTCGCGTATGCAATGGGATAATTTCCGTCTGTTGCTGCTCGAAGGTTTGTCTCAGGGAGCAGACAGCTTGATTGTAGGAGACGTGAAACAATCCATCTACCGCTGGAGAAACGGTGACTGGGGCATACTGAACGGATTGAAAACAAACATCGAAGCCTTTCCCGTCAAAGTAAAGACACTGACCACCAACCGCCGGAGCGCCGCAAACATCATTCACTTCAACAACGAAGTGTTTACAGCCGCCTGCGAGGTGTTGAACAACATTTACAAGGAAGAACAAAAAAAGGAATGCAAGGAACTGAAGGAAGCCTACAACGACGTGTGTCAGGAAACATACAAAGATCCCGGAAAAGGGTATGTCAAAGTGGAATTTCTATCGGATACGGAAGACATGACCTATATGGAAAACACCCTGCACCACCTAGGAGAAGAAGTGGAGCTGCTTGTGGCGCAGGGCGTGCAACTGAAAGATATTGCCATCCTGGTGCGCAAGAACAGAAGCATTCCTTTAATAGCCGATTACTTCGACAAGAACACCTCTTACAAAATCGTATCCGATGAGGCATTCCGACTGGATGCCTCACTGGCGGTATGTATGATAATGGATGGCCTGCGCTACTTGTCACAACCCGAAAACCGGATTGCCAAGGCGCAACTGGCTGCTGCCTATCAGAATGAAGTATTACATAAAGGAATAGACCTCAACACTCTATTGCTGAACGGAATAGATGATTATCTGCCATTCGATTTCATAAAAGAAGCGGAGCAACTTCGCCTCATGCCACTGTATGAGCTGATGGAAAAACTTTTCAATCTGTTCCAGATGTCCTGCATCGAACAACAGGATGCCTATCTGTGCGCCTTCTTTGATGCCGTGACGGAATATCTGCAAAGCAATTCTTCCGAATTATCCGCTTTTATCACCTACTGGGAAGAAAAACTAGGCAGCAAGACCATCCCTTCCGGCGAGGTGGAAGGAATTCGCATTCTCTCCATCCACAAGTCCAAAGGATTGGAATACCATACCGTACTGCTACCCTTCTGCGACTGGAAAATGGAGAATGAGACTTACAATCATCTGGTATGGTGTGCTCCCCGGCAAGCTCCGTTTAGCGATCTTGACATTGTTCCCATCAACTATTCCACAGCCATGCAGCAATCCATTTATCGGGAAGAGTTCCTGAATGAACGCTTGCAATTATGGGTGGATAATCTGAACCTGCTTTATGTGGCATTTACCCGTGCCAAAAAGAACTTGATTATATATGGAAAGGCGGAACAGAAAGGAACGGTATCCGAATTGTTGGGAAGTGCCTTATCCGACATGACCGGAAAGAGCTATGCCACCGGAGAAGAAATATACGAACTGGGAACGCTCTATCTCTCATCTCACGAAGAGGAAAAACAAGTATCCGGCAACAAGCTGCTGACTGTAGCCCAACGTTTGCCTATCCATCTGGAAACGCTGGAAACCAACATCGAATTCAAACAGTCCAACCGTTCTGCCGAATTTATCCGGGGAGAAGAGGAAACGGAAGACAAATACATCCGGCAAGGACAGTTGTTGCATAATCTGTTCTCCGTAATCCGTACCACGGACGATGTGCCTCCCGCCATAGAACGCCTGCGTTTCGAAGGAATCATAGAGTCGGCACAACAGGAAGAACAGATACGAAAACTCACCGAATGGGCTTTGAAGCATCCGCTGGTCAAAGAATGGTATTCGGGCCGCTGGGAACTATACAATGAGTGTGCCATTATTTATCGGGAAAAAGGAGTGCTGCAAACCCGCCGTCCAGACCGCGTGATGATGAAAGACGGAGAGGTGATTGTGGTGGACTTTAAATTCGGTAAAAAGCGGAAAGCTTACAACAAGCAGGTGAAAGAATATATGGATTTATTATCAGATATGGGATATGAGCATATCCGTGGCTATTTATGGTATGTATTTAACAACGAACTGGAGGAAATAGAATAATGGAAAGCTTTTTGAAACTGGTAGCAGCCGATTTATATAAACATACGAAAGGAAACCTGGCACATACAGCCGTGGTTTTTCCTAACAAACGTGCCGGACTTTTCTTTAATGAGTATCTCGCCCAAGAGTCGGATTCACCTATTTGGTCGCCCGCATACGTCAGCATCAGCGAATTGTTCCGTAGCCTTTCTCCGTGGGAAGTGGGTGATCCGGTAAAACTGGTATGCGAACTTTATAAGATATTCCGACGGGAAACTCAAAGTACGGAAACACTGGATGATTTTTATTTTTGGGGAGAAATGCTGATCAGTGATTTTGACGATGCCGACAAAAATAAAGTGGATACCGACAAACTGTTTTCCAATTTACAGGATCTGCGCAACATAATGGACGACTACACCTTCATTGACGATGAGCAGGAAGAAGCTATCCGGCAGTTCTTCCAGAACTTCTCCATCGAACGGAGAACAGCGCTGAAAGAACGGTTTATCTCTTTATGGGACGTATTGGGAAACATCTACAAAGGGTTCCGTGAATCCTTAGCTTCTCAAAACATTGCCTACGAAGGAATGATGTACCGCCACGTCATAGAGCATCTGGATGTGGACAAACTTCCATACGAGAAATATGTTTTTGTAGGATTTAATGTACTGAACAAAGTAGAACATACGTTGTTCACCCAATTGAAAGATGCCGGGAAAGCTGTTTTTTATTGGGATTACGACGAATTTTATATGAAGGAAAACAGACAAGCCGTCACCCATGAAGCCGGAGAGTTTATCCGCCGGAACTTACGCGACTTTCCTTCTCCTTTGTCCGGTGAGTTATTCAAAAATCTCTCGAAACCTAAAGAGGTACACTACATCGCATCTTCTACTGAAAATGCACAAGCCCGTTACCTGCCTCAATGGATACGAAACAATCTGACTACACCGGAAAAGGAAACCGCAGTCGTATTGTGTAACGAAGCATTGCTTCAGCCGGTCCTCCATTCATTGCCGGCAGAAGTAAAACATGTCAATATCACCATGGGATTTCCGTTATCGCAAACTCCTGTATATAGTTTCCTCATCGCCTTACTGGAATTGCATACCCACGGATTTAATTTCAAAAGCGGCCGCTACACGTTTCAATCGGTTGTTACACTGTTAAAACACCCCTATACCCGGCAACTCACCGGTCAAGCCGAATTGTTGGAAAAAGAACTGACCCGGAACAACCGTTTCTATCCGTTACCCGGCGAATTGGGTAAAGATGAATTCCTTACCCGGCTTTTCACTCCGCTTTCCGGAAACCTGAATCTGTGCATACGCCTGTCCGAAACTTTGCAGCAAGTGGCAGGCATTTACCAGGCAAACACTTCCGGTACCGAGGACACAGATGCATTCAACCAACTTTACCGGGAGTCGCTTTTCAAAGCCTATACCACCATCAACCGGTTCCGCACACTGATAGAAGAAGATGAATTAACCGTACAGAGCGAAACATTCCGGCGATTGCTGGTCAAGGTCTTGTCAGCGACCAATATTCCATTCCATGGCGAACCGGCCATTGGTATGCAGGTCATGGGGGTATTGGAAACACGTAACCTGGATTTCCGCCACTTGGTATTACTATCGGTCAACGAAGGGCAGCTTCCCAAATCGGGAGGAGACTCTTCCTTTATTCCTTACAACCTGCGCAAAGCTTTCGGAATGACTACTATAGAGCATAAGATTGCCGTATATGCATACTATTTCTATCGTCTGCTGCAACGGGCAGAAAGGATTACCTTGATGTACAATACCAGTTCGGACGGACTGAACCGCGGCGAATGGAGCCGTTTCATGCTGCAATTCCTTATTGAATGGCCTCACCCCATCACACGCCAGTTTCTGGAGGCCGGACAGTCCCCCCAAGGCACCTCGCCTATCACTGTAGAAAAGACCCCGGATGTCATGCGCCGGATGCAAAGCCTGTTTGATGTCCGTGCCAATCCCAAAGCAAAATTTTCTCCATCAGCCTTGAATTATTACCTGGATTGTCCTTTAAAATTTTATTATAGGTATGTAGCCGGCCTCTCCGCCCCCGATGAAGTGAGTGCGGAAATAGATTCTGCCACATTCGGAAGTATTTTCCATTATGCAGCCGAACATATTTATAAAGACCTGACCACTCATGGCAAAGTCATTAATAAGGAAGCATTGGAAACGTTGCTACGCAATGAAGTGAAGCTGCAAGATTATGTGGATACAGCATTCAAGAAATTATTCTTTAATGTTCCGCAAAACGAGAAACCGGAATATAACGGCATACAACTTATCAACTCTGCCGTTATTGCAAGATATTTAAAACAACTTTTACAAAATGATTTACGTTACGCTCCCTTCACTTTTATTGCATCGGAAATGGAAGTGGATGAACCCATCGACATACAAACACCCAAAGGAGTCATAAAATCACGTATCGGGGGAATTATTGACCGTATGGACAGCAAGGATGGCACACTCCGTATTGTGGACTACAAGACAGGCGGTGATGCAGACACCCCACCCCATGTGGAATCTCTGTTTATTCCGGACAAGAAACGTTCCAACTATGTATTCCAGACGTTCCTGTATGCCGCCATCATGTGCCGCAAGCAACCAACGATGAAGATAGCTCCGGCCCTTCTCTATATTCATCGGGCCGCTACAGAAACCTATTCTCCCGTTATACAAATGGGCGAGCCACGAAAGCCCAAAGAGGCTGTGGAAGATTTCAGTAAATATGAAAAAGAATACCGTGAACGACTTCAAGGATTATTAGAAGAGATATTTAATCCGGAAAAATCATTTACCCAAACAGAAATCATAGAAAAATGTACCTATTGTGATTTCAAGGCACTATGTAAAAGATAGACTATAGTGGTTAGTGGTTAATACCTGCGGCATGACAGCGCAGTCCACTAATCACTAACCACTGATCTGCCACACTATTCCAACGCTCTCTGTCTGCAAAAGCATCCACAGAATTTATCTTCCACATTCTCTATCGGTGCTTTGAAAATACCATAGACGGAAGACCCCGAGCCACTCATGGCGGCATACACTGCCCCCAAATCATACAATTCATCTTTGATAGCAGCAATCTCAGGGAACTTTTTGAAGACACTATCTTCAAAATCATTCTTCATACTGTTTTTCCATGTTTCCATAGGTTGCCTTACAATTTCTTTCAAAGAAACAGCCGGACGCACAGGCTTTATTTCGGCAAACGCATCCCGGGTGGACACAAAGATATCAGGTTTAATCAAAATTATATGGTATCCCTTTAATGACAATTCCACAGGCTCGAACAGATTCCCTATTCCGGTAGCGAAAACAGGTTTGTTCCGAATGAAAAAAGCACAGTCTGCCCCTAGTTTTACCGCATATTCCTCCATCCGTTCCGTACTGAGTCCCAATGAAAATTTATCATTCAGAAGCTTTATCATACAAGCGGCATCTGATGATCCGCCACCTAGTCCGGCACCCGCCGGTATATGCTTGTACATGTGTATATCTACCGGCAACAGTCCGGGATAGTCTTTTTTTAATAACTTATAGGCTTTTACTACCAGATTATCTTCGGGTTCACCCTCCAAAGGAGATCCGCTTATGTGTAAAGTGTATTCTTTGTCATTGTTTTCCCGCCGCGTCACTTCCAGAGCGTCTTGCAGGTTTATCGGATAAAATATGGTTTCCAGATTGTGGTATCCATCCGGGCGCTTTTCTACAATATTAAGTCCCAAATTAATCTTTGCATTAGGAAATGTAATCATATTCTGTTCTTTAAATAGTTATTTTTAGTGTGTTTCGTTAGATTGTTGCCCGTTCTACAAAGATGCACGCCATCTTTTATCCGGACAGAGCGCCAAATATAGAACAAACTTTTCATTTTACCATATAAAAAAACCATTTACTGTCCAGATTGTTCATTTCTCCGTAGATTCAGGTTCATATTTCTTTTATTATTTTTGGGAATGGACGAGTGTCCAACTCAGCAAAAAGTTCTATCTTTGCCCTACTTTAAACAGACGACAATGGCAGAAACGAGAAAAATGACACGTACTCCCAAAACTTCGAAAGCAAAGCCTGTTGACGAATACGGACATTTACAGCCCCAGGCACCTGAGCTGGAGGAAGCTGTATTGGGAGCCTTAATGATAGAAAAAGATGCTTACTCATTAGTAAGTGAGATTCTTCGTCCCGAATCTTTTTATGAACGCCGTCACCAACTTATTTATTCGGCTATTACCTCTTTGGCTTTACGCCAGCAACCAGTCGATATCTTGACTGTGGCCGAACAATTACGCAGCACCGGTGAACTGGAAGATGCAGGCGGTCCTTTTTACATAACACAGCTAAGCGGCAAGGTAGCCTCTTCCGCACACATAGAATATCACGCACGTATCATCGCGCAGAAGTTTCTTGCACGCGAACTGATTACCTTTACCAGCAACATCCAGACAAAGGCTTTCGACGAAACCCAAGACGTGGACGACCTGATGCAGGAAGCGGAAGGAAAACTGTTCGAAATCTCGCAACAGAACATGAAGAAGGATTATACGCAAATCAACCCTGTCATTCAGGAAGCGTATGAGATGCTTCAAAAAGCGGCGGCACGAACGGACGGGCTGAGTGGTCTGGAAAGCGGTTTCCATGCATTGGACAAAATGACCTCGGGCTGGCAAAATTCCGACCTGGTGATTATTGCCGCCCGCCCCGCTATGGGTAAAACGGCTTTTGTGCTTTCCATGGCAAAGAACATGGCGGTAAATGCGAAAATCCCTGTGGCTTTGTTCTCTCTTGAAATGTCCAACGTACAGTTGGTCAACCGTATGATTGTCAACGTGTGCGAAATTCCGGGTGAGAAAATCAAGAGTGGTCAGTTGGCTCCGTATGAATGGGGACAACTGGATTATAAAATAAAAGAATTATACGATGCTCCGATGTATGTGGATGACACACCATCCTTGTCCGTCTTTGAATTACGCACCAAAGCACGACGGCTTGTACGCGAGCATGGAGTAAAAATCATTATCATTGACTACCTTCAGTTAATGAATGCCAGCGGAATGTCATTCGGTAGCCGTCAGGAAGAGGTCAGTACCATTTCACGTTCACTGAAGGGGTTAGCCAAAGAACTGAACATCCCCATCATCGCACTGAGCCAGCTGAACCGTGGTGTGGAAAGTCGTGAGGGTATTGACGGAAAACGTCCCCAGCTCAGTGACCTCCGTGAATCCGGAGCTATTGAGCAGGATGCCGATATGGTATGCTTTATCCACCGCCCGGAATACTATAAAATCTACTCGGATGAAAAAGGGAACGACTTGCACGGTATGGCAGAAATCATTATCGCCAAGCACCGTAACGGTGCCGTAGGTGATGTACTGCTGCGTTTCCGTGGCGAATTCGCCCGCTTCCAGAATCCGGACGATGATGTCATCGTGCCTATGCCGGGTGAGGCACCGGGTATTATCCGTTCCAAAATGAACGGTGGCGGCAACAGTGTACCTCCCCCATCTCCTGATGCCGCACCTGCCGACAATAATCCGTTCGGAGCCCCTATTCCCGAAGGACCTTTACCGTTCTGACATTTATTTATCCCTCACAGAATTAACACGGATTATTTCCCTCAAAGAAAAATCTGTGTTAATCTGAGTAATCTGTGATGGATAAATAACAGGATAAAAGAAAATAATTACTAAATTTGCAGGTCATTTGGAAATACATAAAAAATATCATATATGAATATCTCTTATAATTGGCTGAAAGAATACGTCAACTTCGATTTGACACCGGATGAAGTGGCCGAGGCGCTGACTTCCATCGGTTTGGAAACCGGAGGCGTAGAAGAAGTCCAAACAATTAAAGGTGGTCTGGAAGGTATTGTCATCGGCGAAGTGCTGACTTGCGAACCTCATCCCAATTCAGACCACATGCATGTTACTACTGTGAATTTGGGACAAGGCGAACCGGTACAGATTGTCTGTGGAGCCGCTAACGTAGCTGCCGGACAGAAAGTGGTGGTTGCCACATTGGGCACCAAGCTATACGATGGCGAAGAATGTTTTACCATCAAGAAATCAAAGCTCCGCGGAATTGAATCTATGGGTATGATCTGTGCCGAAGACGAAATCGGTATCGGAAACAGCCACGAAGGTATCATCGTATTGCCGGCGGATGCTGTTCCGGGTACTCCCGCTAAAGATTATTTCAATATCAAAAGCGAATACGTACTGGAAGTGGATATCACCCCGAACCGTGCGGACGCCTGCTCACATTACGGCGTGGCCCGAGATCTGTATGCCTACCTGATTCAAAACGGCAAACAAGCCACTTTAAAACGTCCGTCTGTAGAAGCGTTTAAAGTGGATAACCATGATATGGACATCGCCATTGAAGTAGAGAATACGGAAGCATGTCCGCGTTATGCCGGAGTTTCCATAAAAGGGGTAACTGTAAAAGAGAGTCCCGAATGGCTGCAAAACAAATTACGCCTGATCGGAGTACGTCCTATCAATAATATCGTGGATATCACCAACTACATCCTTCACGCATACGGCCAGCCCCTGCACTGTTTTGATGCAGATAAGATTAAAGGTGGTAAGATTGTAGTGAAGACTGTTGCCGAAGGTACTACATTCGTTACTTTGGACGAAGTGGAACGCAAGTTATCCGACAAGGACCTGATGATATGCAACACAGAAGAACCGATGTGCATTGCCGGCGTATTCGGTGGTCTGGATTCGGGAACAACCGAGCAGACAGTAGACGTATTTTTGGAAAGCGCTTATTTCAACCCGACTTGGGTACGTAAAACAGCCCGTCGCCATGGATTGAGCACAGACTCTTCTTTCCGTTTCGAACGTGGTATTGACCCCAACGGAACTATTTATGCATTGAAAGAAGCGGCTTTACTGGTTCAAGAACTGGCAGGAGGTACTATTTCTTCTGAAATTAAAGACAACTACCCTGCCCCGATAGCCGATTTTACAGTAGAGCTGAATTATGAGAAAGTCCACTCACTGATAGGAAAAACCATACCGGTGGAAACCATAAAGAGCATTGTCACCAGTCTTGAAATGAAGATTGTAAACGAAACACCCGAAGGCTTGACTTTACAAGTTCCCCCCTATCGTGTGGATGTGCAACGTGATTGCGATGTAGTAGAAGACATTCTCCGTATCTACGGATATAATAATGTGGAGATTCCTACTACCTTGAAATCCAGCCTGACCACCAAAGGTGAAGTGGATTACTCCCAGAAATTACAAAATCTGATTTCAGAGCAACTGGTAGGTTGTGGTTTCAATGAAATACTGAACAATTCACTGACCGCCGCTTCCTATTACGAAGGGTCGGAAACATACAAGAACGAAAATTTGGTTTACTTGATGAACCCATTGAGTAACGATTTGAACGTGATGCGTCAAACTTTGTTATTCGGTGGTTTGGAAAGTATCCAGCACAATGCCAATCGTAAGAACGCCGATTTGAAATTCTTTGAATTCGGTAACTGCTATTTTTATAATGCAGAAAAGAAAAACCCGGAAAAAGTGCTTGCGGCTTATGCTGAAGAATATCATTTAGGATTGTGGGTAACCGGCAAACGCGTCAGCAATTCATGGGCCCATCCCGATGAAAACAGCAGTGTTTACGAATTAAAAGCATACGTGCTGAACATCTTTACCCGTTTGGGATTGAATTTCGGCAACGTGGTATTCGGCAACCTGACCAACGATATCTATTCAACAGCCATCAGCGTACACACACGTGGCGGCAAGTTATTGGCCACCTTCGGCATCATCAGCAAGAAGATTCAAAAAGCATTCGATATAGACAATGAGGTATATTATGCAGAAATCAACTGGAAAGAACTGATGAAAGCCATCAAGTCGGCTAAAGTCAACTTTAAAGAACTTTCCAAGTTCCCGGCTGTGAAACGTGACTTGGCTTTGTTGATTGACAAGAACATACAGTTTGCAGAAATCGAAAAAATAGCCTATGAGACTGAAAAGAAACTGCTGAAAGAAGTAGAATTGTTTGATGTTTATGAAGGCAAGAATCTGGAACCGGGTAAAAAAAGTTATGCAGTGAGCTTCTTGTTACAGGATGAAAGCGCAACACTGAACGACAAACAGATTGACAAGATCATGTCCAAACTGATTGCTAACCTGGAAAACAAACTAGGTGCAAAACTAAGATAATAATAAAAATAACCATTATAAAACTACAATCCAATGGGAAGAGCATTTGAATATAGAAAAGCTACAAAGCTGAAAAGATGGGGCCACATGGCCAAAACATTTACAAGACTGGGTAAACAAATCGCTATAGCTGTAAAAGCAGGTGGTCCGGAACCCGAAAATAACCCGACCCTACGTGGTGTGATCGCTACTTGTAAGCGTGAAAACATGCCGAAGGATAACATTGAACGCGCCATTAAGAATGCAATGGGTAAAGATACCAGTGACTACAAAGGTATGACTTACGAAGGATATGGTCCTCACGGAGTAGCTGTATTTGTTGATACATTGACAGACAACACTACCCGTACCGTAGCAGATGTGCGTTCAGTATTCAACAAATTCGGTGGAAACTTGGGTACTACCGGTTCCTTAGCTTTCTTGTTCGACCATAAATGTGTATTTACTTTCAAGAAGAAAGAAGGAATGGATATGGAAGAACTGATCCTGGATTTGATTGACTATAATGTAGAGGATGAGTTCGACGAAGATGAAGAAGAAGGAACTATCACCATCTATGGTGATCCGAAGAGCTACGCAGCAATTCAGAAACACTTGGAAGAATGTGGTTTCGAAGAAGTGGGTGGTGATTTCACATATATTCCCAATGACTTAAAAGATGTGACTCCTGAACAACGTGAAACTCTAGACAAGATGGTAGAGCGTCTGGAAGAATTTGATGATGTTCAGACCGTTTATACAAACATGAAACCTGCATCTGAAGAGGAAGAATAAAATGAAAATAACCTATAAGACGCAAGGCACTTGCAGCAGCCACATCGAAGTGGAAGTAGAAGATGACGTTATTCAACAAGTTTTCTTTTGGGGCGGATGCAATGGAAACTTACAAGGTATCAGCCGATTGGTGAAAGGAATGAAAGTGGAAGAGGTCTTACAGAAACTGGAAGGTGTAAAATGCGGAAACCGCTCCACCTCCTGCCCGGATCAATTATGTAAAGCGTTGCGTGAAATGAAACAATAAAAAAGAAGCTGTCTCATCTTGTAATTCAAGTTTGAGACAGCTTCTCTTTTTTTCAATATATTATCTTACTTCCGGATCATTGTTCCGTTTCATTTTCTGTTCTCTTCAAGGCCCTTCAAAGGTTGATGGTCTTTACCTTACCCGGAATGATGGTCAGATGCACCGTTCCATCCTTTTCTATCT
>ERZ791654.6-NODE-6-length-154600-cov-7.127329_pt1 | contig 154600 bp, 174 predicted proteins | sample MGYA00509960_ERZ791654 | MGnify/ENA primary metagenome ERZ791654 (study PRJEB30046, sample SAMN00715198) | human gut metagenome | study: EMG produced TPA metagenomics assembly of the A metagenome-wide association study of gut microbiota in type 2... | reverse complement strand
ATATTTTAAAAAAAAAAACCCCCGCTTTCCTATTGGGGGAAGGTGGGGGGATTTTTTTATGCAAATTCATTTAGTCAAGGTATTCATAAAAAAAGCCGAATTCTCGGCTTTTTTATTTATTCCTCTTCTGATATTAGAGCTATATTTGCTAATACATCAATCAATATCTTTAATAATATCCATATTACCAATACGACTCTTTTTTTTTCGTAGTCATTTTAACACCACCTATCTCTTTCTTAATTTAGTTTTATATCAATTTCATCTTCACCCGATCCAAACAGTTCTTTTTCATAATAAAGCGTATATGCTGCGTCATTCTTAGATCCAGAGTTGTTATTCTTAGGTTCATAAATATTTACAACATACACATATTTGCCTCTTGGAAAAAAACTATATTTAAAATGCTCCGTGATACCTCCTTCCTTCATTGTTTTCAAACACGATTCTGCTGGATACATATTGATCGTAATTACATTATGATTCACATCACATGTAGTCTCTCGAAGAACTGCGGTGTTATAAGCTTCCTGCTTGAAATCTAACATCATCTTACTCATAAAAATTACTCCAAGTGTAAGAATACACATGCCTACCAAAAAAATCATACTCCAATTTTTTTTCATATCTATTTTTCCTTTCTTATAGCATTTTCAGCTTCGACCTTAGTGATTTTTTCTCTGTATAGCGTCTCCAGTTTATTCCAGAATTTTGCAGGGATACCAAAAACTGCTTCCAATTTATCCGCAAGTTCCGCAGATAATTGAATTTCTCCTGCCAATAATTGCTTCGCATCATCCAGCCGTATATTCATTTGAGAAGCAAATTCTTCCACCCCTATCTTATGATTATCTAATTGTTCCTGTATTGTTTTACCTGGTGGCGTAGCAATATATGTTTTACTTCTTATTATGCCACTTTTCTTTTCCCCATTAACATGTACATCTCCACTGCCAGCGCTTATTCCAATACACCTTTTCATAGTATTTACACCCCTTACATCTGATTGTTTTCCATTTATACTATCTGCTCATAATACTTTCTTGCTATTTTTCTTCCATATAGTTTTTCATTCTTAATTTTCTCTGCCTGATCCAATATTGCCGATGCCCTTTTTAATTCCGAATCATCCGGTGTGTCTTTTAGGGAAGTCTTCTTTATATCTAACAAAGACATATAACGGCCATGCTCCCGGAACAAGACATAGGACGAAAGTATTTGATTTGAATACGAGATTCCAAATTCTGCAGTTATTTCCCCACCAAGTTTTATTGTTGTATATGTTCCACTAATCATTTTGCGATCGCCTTTCGATTAAGCATACATATAGTCAATATGCCCTTGTTATCATCCAACACCTTAAAATCCACACCTTTTCTCTTCCATGCAAATCCTCTAATGTTCGAGATATTTCCATCGTCATCCAGCATTTCGTCAGAAACTGTATCCAGCATTTTTTCATAATCGACTATGTTTAATCGATTATTGCAGGATTTATTGGTTATCTCCTTTTGAAGCAGGCTTTGATAACATGGGCAAGAATAAAATGTACTCATACCCTCTCTTCCCTGATGAATAATCATTTCATGGGAATAATCCTCTCCGTGATTTCCACAAATAAGCTTAATATTTTGCCAATTACCTAATATCATATAAAACCTCCTGTTTTTAATTTAATAATTAATACAATAAGCACCCCTGCCATCATATATGGAATAAACGGGTACTCCTTTTCTTTATTCTTAATTTTCATATAGACTGCATATGGGATTGCCAGAATAAAGGAAACTACCAATGCGACGATGCCATACATACCCATTTGAAAAACAATCAATGTTCCTATGAGGCAATCAGCTCCACCCAAATTACCAAAATATGCAACTCCAAAAAGAATAATTGCGCAAATTGTAGAAGTGAAAATATGCTCACGTAAGTTATATGGTTCATAGGTGATAAGCTCATATGCTTTAATTGATATTCCTACGACTGTAAGCCATATTGGTATAGGTTTTCCTAACAAATCATATATAGTTGCCGCACATACAATGCATATAAATATAAAAAATGTTGTACTTAAATATCCTGTCATAGACAATCTCCTCTCTATTTATAGATTGTCATATTTTTTAATTTTTTCCATTTTGCTTCTGTCATTTTTCCAAGTTCTGTAAAACTAAGGCCTGTTTTTTTACAAACCTGTTCTTCCAGATAGTCTACGTCGATGTTTTCAAGGTTCATATCTGAGGAACACCAACATTTTTGATATGTAGATAGATACACCCGTCCAATATTGGTCGCCACGTATACTCCCTGTTGCGATTTATTGAAACCTTTCCAGTAATACACAGAATTAATGTATAATTTCTCACCTGCAAAATTGGTGTTTCTGTATTTCTCTTCATATTCTCTTTTAAACACCCTAAGAATACGTGATGTAGCAACAACATCATCAATGGCACGATGAAATGTGATTCCCTCTTCCACCCCATACAGCTTAGCTATATTGGAAAGCTTATAGGATTCAGCCTCGTCTTTTCTGATTATATCCCGTGCCATTTCCAACGTATCAAGTAATACTTCATAATTAAATACGCTATCGCATCGTTTATACATTTCCTTTATCATTGATACATCAAATTCAACATTATGCCCGCATAAAATCGGGCATGTACCAAAGAAAGCTTTAATTTTATCAATACATTCTGCTTCTGTTGGTTTATCCTCCAAAAACTCATTTGTGATTCCGTGTATTTCGATAACCTTTTTATCCATGTAAAACGGTGGTCTAATAAACTGATCTATACGATCAATCTCCACTGCATCACCATTTTCAATTCGATATTTAATCGCTGCCAACTCAATTATGTAATCCTCTCCTGGTTTTAATCCGGTAGATTCTACGTCAAATATAATGAAATCTACTCCCTCTCCCTGATTAAACAATAAGAGACAGTTTTTCATATTTTTTGTATTTCTCACTTTACTGATTGCCATAATATAATTTCTCCCATTTCATAATTATAGAGTGTATTCTTTTTTACTTCTTAACATGCAAAATAACAATTCGATTGTAGATTTCTTCCTATATCCTTGTCGGCACGGATAAATTACTTTTAATTCCCATCTGATGTCTTTATTCAGTTCTGTTGGGGTTTCAAACTCATCTGTAATATCCGTCATATATGGTACAGGCACAATAAATCCAAAATGCGGCGAAGATTCCGGATTACATTTTTGTATATGTTTCCATAATTTGCCATTTCTGAGATCCGGTAGAATAGACTTATAACACTCCATAGTAGTTACTATATAATTTTTTTCTCCAAGAAAATTTAATCCATTTCCTGAAAAAACATCTTCTCTACAACTTTTCACTTCATAACAGGTGAAGATTCCTTTTTCAATGTCACTTGTGTATATAACTCCCTGTGGTTCAAATTGCATGAAATCAACTCTTTTTACATTGATTGATCCATAATCAATTGTTACCTCGCTACTCCAATATTTTCCTCTTCCTGCCAGTTTTTCGTTGATCAGAAGATTTCGCAAAAAATCCGTTTTCTCTTTTCGATTCAAAAATTTATTTTCCTTTCTTTGTTTATATATGTTCGATGTGTCTCATATTTCTTATGTATACATCGTCTCATATATATTGATTTAATTTTATATATGTATTATATTATTACTTGTAGACACCTCGATAAAGGAGGGGTACTATGAGTACATACGAAACATTATGTTTAATGCTATTGACGGCAAATCTTGTGGTTTCCTTTTTTCAGGGGAAATCCTGATGTTGTATGGCGAACAGTGCTCTTTTTCTTTACGTTATTTTAAGCGGGTCGGAATCTTGGGATAACCAAAAAACGAGGTGTCTACCCCTTTACGGGTAAATTTACTATTCTCATAACATTATCATTGACATACATCTCATTATATAATTACTATTTGTCTCGAACGCTCGCAAATATATTTATACTTAATTATAGAATGTATAAAAAAAATATATTTTTTTGGATGAAAAAAGCGCACCACTAAGATGCGCTCTTTCTCATAAGAAAATACATTTATCTGCCGAAGCTTCTATGTATTCTCTATCATTGTATGATCTGTTTTTTAATTTGCTGCAACGGCATATAACAAAATTACCTGCCGATACATTTTGGGATACCGCGAATCTTTGATTTTCCCAAAAACATATATAGTACCATTTTGTTTTAAAGCCTTGGTTACATGGCTTATAAGTTGGAATCCACAGCCCTGTAACCTTGTTTCCGCGATATATCTTTGCTACTCTTCCTGCTATAATATGCCCTGGATTTCCTCTATACTTCACATTGAAAATTCCTTGTTTTTTCATTTCATAACAAGTGCTTTTTAGTGGATCTCCGATATCATATTTTACACGGCAAATAATTGTTTCTCCTGCATGTAGTTTTCTCGCCTTGGTTGCCAATGGTAATTCATTGTCCCAACAAAGGATTTTTTCCTGCTGACCAGTAAACTTACCAAATTGATCAATACAATTCATTGTGATGATTGATAGGTCATCTTTTGCAGAACCGACTCCTGGCTTGACGTGATCAACAGTACCGAAGATAATTGAACCATAATCAGTGTTTGTAATTACCACCCGAATACCTCCCTGCATACCTTAGAGTCAAATATTTTTCCTATCTTTCTTTCACAATTTTTCACTGCATAATCTGGAATCTCCTTTTTCTTTGAGTCAAGACATAGTTTATTTATAAATCCGGCCATATCAAGAACTTCAAATAATAATTCCAGTTTAGTACAACTTCTATTTTCTGCCTGTTTACAAGCAAATTCATAGAGTTTGGTTCCAATATCGGAGGATATGTCAATATCATCCAATATTTCTTTATAACATACACCCAAATTACAAGTTTCATCATCTGAAACACTTTTTATATTGGCAATCGCCTCACGCATTACCGGAATCGTTTTTTCAAACAGTTTCCGAACAAAACCTTCCAAGCTCTTCAAATCGCGCCATTTAGGGTTTGAAACTGGATCTCCAACATAAAATCCTCTGCCATTGATGGATATATAGCCTGTCACAGATAGTGCCTGTTCGCCAGTATCAGAGTAATTGATTACTATACTAGGAACAATTTTCTTTCTTTTTCCTCTGACATCCATAATGATCTCTTCATCTTTTAATGCAACTCTTACTGATGTCAAATTCTGTGTAATGCAGTAATAAGTAACTACTACATTTTTCAGGCAATCAAATATTTTTCTAAAAATGGCGTTCTGTAAATATTCGTGATGAGACTCTGCATATGTTATCATACACTTATACACATCTCGTTCTTTTCTCACCAACATCTTAAAATTTTCAGCAAATCCAAGCATATACGCAATAAAAAGTTCCCTGATTGGGTCCGCATCGGATTGAATTTTTGATACTCCTATCTGTCTGCATAGTGCAGCAAAAGTTTTTGATGTCGGTAAGATAATAGTCCCGTGATATTCCATGAAAAAACCAATCTCCTTGATTTCTTCTGAATCTATCCCCTTGGAAATACATTTTTCATACGAGAGCAAGTAATAATTTTTGCCATTGCTATAAGCTGTATTCACTCTTTTAATTGGGAATAATTCACGTGCAGCGCACAGCTCAGGCTTGATCACCATAATATTCATTCCATCTTTTGTAACACTCTCGACAGAATGAATAATTAGATCTTCCGGAATGATAGTAATATACTCCGAATGATCTGATAGCTCATCCAATTTATTCAAAAACTCTTTTTTATTAGAGCCTTCAAATAAAAAATCATCATTCAAATAAGTCATACATAAACCTCCCTTCCATCACTTATTATCCTGCTGATTATAGAATGTTGGATTCTATCCGAAATAAAAAATCACCGCATTACTGCGGTGACTTCTTGTTTTATTCATCTGATTGCCCTGTTTTTTCTTTTACATCTTCTTCATCCATACCGTCATCTATATTCATTTGGTTTTCCAGTTCCTGCCTCTCCATTTGTCTTTGTGTAATATAAATGAAACTATCATCATCGTTTAGATCAGTAAAAATCTGCAATAGTTGCGTGACTTTATTTTGATACTCTGTTTTTACTTCTGCCTGCTCAAACATCGAAAAAGCAAGATCCAAATAAGGCATTAAAAGAATTGGAGGAATCTGCTGTCCAGCACTGATCTGATTAAGGAGCTGACTTGTTATTGTATGTCTGGCCAAAGTTTCTGCGCGCTGTTTTTTTGTTGGATATACAATTTCCTTTCTGTCAATTTCTACCGATTGCGACAGGTTGATAATCATCGGCTCCGAATTACCATAAAGTTTATGTAATTCATTCCATGTCTGTGTTTTTTTATTATTTTTGTCCTGAAGCTCTATTTCATCAACAGAATATTCTTCCATTTTGTCAAAAGCCTTCAGATAAGCCCGATTTGGACATACTGCCTTAATATATGTATAATCTCCAAGAGGGAGAATATGTGCATGAACAAAAAAATTATATTTTGTTGGTGCTGCTGTTTTCTTTGCATTGTTGATTTTGAAATCAAGATTTTGTACAGCATCATCATAGATGGTCGTATCCGGATTACGTTGGATTGCATTGGTCGATAAATTATCGACCAGAAAAGCAATCTCTTCTCCAAGAAGCTCATGATAGTTTTTATTTACCATTTTTTTCAATCGCTTCTTAACTACATCCAATTCCATCATAACATCACCAATATTCTGACTTTTAATTCGATATCCTGTAATAACCATATTCCAATCTTCCTCCTATTTGTAGATGTAATAACCTGACTTTTTCTTCAAACATTTTGTGACAATAATAATTTCTGCTTCGCTATCACCATATGCCAGACCTAACGCACGAAGCGGAAAGATCAGTGATCCTTTCTTTATTACAATCTTATTTGGACAGTCTCCGTGTCCTAACGCCCCACTTTTGAGTAATGATGCAGAAAGATACGGTCTATTATCGTATTTCATCTCACCACATCTATAAGCCACGATGTCAAATGGTGTCTTGGGACAGTTCCTGAACATTTCCTTAATCGCATCAATACAGAACTTGTCTTGAGGCTCTGTTGTATATCGTCCACTCGCCTGAATCGATCCTACTTTAGTCCTCAATTCACCCAATGAATTCGCAAAATCCCCATAAAACTCCAATGCGAACCCCTTTGCTTCCTGTTTATCGACAAACTCCTTAATTTCTTTTTTCATATAAATTCCACCTTTCTTTTTTATATATCTTATATGTGCGGAAAATAACAAATAAAACTTTCTCTATTTTAAATATACTTCTGCAATATATGTCTGACCGTTTTTTTCAACGATTGCAATACCTACCTGTGTGTAAGCTGCTGACATACGTACATTCCGCGATCCCTCATAGGCTTGTAAACGGGAATGAATATCATCCGCAGTTTTATTTCCTGCTTTCCAAATATTTTCACTTGCATTTGCCGTTGTGCAACCCCATCTTGAAACCATATCATCTAAAGTGCCATACAATGGACTCTCAGAAGCAGAATAATTATAAATTGCCATATCTGCAGCCCTTATACACGCCAGCTTATAGGCTTCACTGTTCGAATCCATTGATAACCCTGCTAATCCTTGATTTGTACGCTCAGCATTTAATTTTGCAAGAACCTCATTTGCCTTATCTGTATCATATGTAACCGATCCGGACACTCTTGCAAGTTCTCCATCAAGCGTATCTTTAATTGCATCCTTGTTCGGCGTTTCTGACGCCGATGCCTTTTCACGGCTTACTTCATATGGTCCATCCTTTTTAGTATATAGCAGTGTTCCTTCTTTACTGTAAGTATTATATACAGTAGTCTCGTATGTGACATTGTAACCATTCTCGGATACTGTATCAGTGGTTTTATTAACCACGACATAGCTTCCATCGGTATTTGGTTTGGTAGTTGATGTATTATTACTATCTCCAGTCATATGAATTGCATTTTCAGTAGAATTATCATATGACTGTGACAAATCTTCTGTTGTAGGAGCTGCCTGCTGATGCTGTGCATAATAGTTCTGAAGATCAGAATCTGTTCTTGCCTGCCACACATAATTTCCATCAGCATCCTTAGTTCTTTCCGCATATCCTACTTTGACACCATTTTCGTCGTATACTGCATAATAATTATCCTGCTCATGTACATAGTTTGTTGCAATTACCTCTGCATCTTCTCCATTATAATACGGAACTCCAAACTCATCACAAGAAACAAATGCATAACTTCCATCCTCGTTTCGCACATACAGAAAATATGATTCTTCCCCATTCTCTTCTGTGACCTTATACATATTATCCGATCCATTAACAAGCTGGTAATTTGATGGAATATCCGGGTTAACATCCTCCCATATCCATGTCCCATCCGCATTCTGTGTCCGCTTTCGATACTGAGTTATATTCCCGCTGGTATCAACAACCATATATAAATTATCCTCTCCTGGAACCGGAACATAATTATCAGGAATGGATGGATCTAACACCCATTCTTCATCCGCAACAGGTGATGTGTAACCCGATTCATACCAAGGAACCTGTACTTCATCCTGTACATTATCGGGTCTATCAACTGGCAGTTTAAGTTTTATCCCCCATGCTACAAAAAAGACGCATGTCAAAACCACAAGTAAAGTAATTGTTTTTTTCACAGTATCACCCCTACTTCTTAATAAAATTTACATCTGGATATTTATTCATAAATTCATAATACTTTTCACTTATATCATTTTCATCTACTTCAAATTCCCACCAACGTTTTTTTGAATTATACCGAAATCCTTCCTTTTTCAAATCTTCTTTAGCCTCATAGGACCCCTCTGCTGCAATAATCAATCTTTTCTTCTTAAACCTGATCTGACCATAGCCATTTATTTCATATTCAATTTCATTCTCTTCTAAAAATGAAACTTCTTCGTCTGGATCAGCGGTATCAATATCCCATGTTTTATTAAAATTATTATATCTATATCCTCTTTTTTTCAATAAATCCTTTTTATTAAAGCAGTTGATACAGCTGATTACCTTTGTTTCATTTTTATATTCAACAGGATTCGGAATATACTCGTCGATCATGCGACGGATTTTGCCGGAGTCTGAAGCATCCATAATGGAATCCATGAACTCATCCGGATCAAATATCCCCATGTCGAGTGCAGTATATAGAAGCTGCTGAAAAACAGCATAAAAATCTTTTCCGTGACCTGTGGTTCCTCGATTGCAATAATCAATATGATGCGCAAGCTCATGGATAGTTGTTGCAACTATCTTAGAATTGGAGCGATACAAATTAAATATTCGAATATGGTGATTATTTGAACAATATTCACCATGTTTTGTTTTGAGTGTCTTATCTACATATTCCACATAAAATTTCTTGTATCTGTCGATCATTTCACAATCATTGTAGCAATTATCAATGATGTCACATAATATATTTTTTATTTCAATCATTCATATCCCTCACTTTCCTATTTATAGTATGTATATAATTTTTTTATTTTGAAGAAAAAAAGCCACCCTAAGGTGACTTTTCATCATTTTTTATCGAATGTACAATCCGCCGTAGCACAGCAAATTATTGTATTCGAAAAGATTTGCTTCGATAATTGTCTGATTTTGAAGCGAATCATTCAATTCTTGTGTAAACTGCTGGCAATAAAGATTATATTTATTCCCCGCGATTAGAATCTGACATACTACACATCCATCCACCGCAATAGGCTGTGATATCACAGTAAGCTTCATCTGTTGCATCTGTGGTTGCTGTGGTTGAGGCTGTTGCACAGCTTCCATTGGAGCATTATATACCTGATTAGGTATAATGTTATTTTCTCCATTATGCGAGCCAGTAGAATTTTCCGCTTGCAGCGTGTATCTATCTGCCGATAGATCGAAATTACCTTTTTGAAGTTCTGCAAGCTGTGCGTATCCTTCTTTAATCTGCGGATATGCGAAAATTTCTATAAAGGCTTTTATCGCCTGCATCCCCTTCCAGAAATGCTTAAAAACTTCACTTTCGGTTAGAAACGCAGAAATTTGCTTTTTTTCAACCTCCATTTTACCTTTTTCCTTAGAATAGCCACATCGAAGATTTATCTTCCACGGATATCTATTTCCTTGGATAAATTCCAGTTTAAATTCGCTTGTGTAATACATCCCGGCAAATTCTCCTTCAGTAATTTTACTTTGAATCGCTTTGGGCAAATATACCGGAAGTGATAGATTTTTGTTCATGAATCCTTCAGCAATGTAAACAAATTCGTCTACCGTTAGGTTGTAACGAATTTTAGGAGCAGATTCACCTTTACCTTCCTGCATCATTACACGAAACGTACTGTCATCGTCATACAGTTCATTAAATTTGTTCGGTTTAGGAAGGATTAATCTTGGAACAAATGCCAAGGTGATCTTATTGTTGCAGTAGTGACTGCTTTCAGCTGTCACGCCTGTAAATTCCTTACTCATAAGCTAAGTCCTCCTTTTATTTTATGCAATCCGGATTTCATCCTTTTCCTTGTCATAGTAATACAGTGTATCTGATAGAAAATCCATATCAGAAACTACACTTCCATTTACTTCTCTCAAGGTTTTTTGCAGCATATCCTTATCTCCGCCACAATCAGCAAAACAAAGTAATACTTCATTTACACTGGATGGAATCAAATATACATCTTTATGTATACTATCACAAAAATCCATTAAGATATCTTTATACAACATCATGGTTGCTCCATAGATAAACTGCTGATTTGAGAGTATATATATTTCTGGCTCCTTTGGATATTTTTCATTCTGAGGATAACGACTGTTTAAAAAGTTATCCAAGCGCATCAGAAACGGTGGAAACAGTTTAATAGTGTTTTCCTTAGCTGCACCATATAATTCTTCCACTGTCATTCCGGATTCTTTCAGATTATCATTATCGATCAAAACAGATGCAATTCCCGACTCATCCAGTTTAACCAGATACCGAAATGTAATCGCCATATCGTAGAAGATGACATGTGGAACATTTACAAGCATATCCTGGTTTTTTTCGCTATTGACTAAGCGCAGGAATACATGCTCTTTTAAATCAGCCAAATCAATTTCAATTTTCTCATGCTTCATCTTCTCTCTTGCTCTCCGATATCTATCTGCAACATCACAGCAAATATCACTAATGGACTTTCCTTCGAGATATTCATTGTAATATCCTTCCAAATAAATAGTGGGAGCAAGTTTTTCACCTTTTAACAGAATAACAATACCCATATGTTCTGTGTTATTATTGTGTGTAACCTTCTCAAGACGGATGCTTTCGACATCGTAATCACAAAGAACACCTGCCATCATATTTTCTACTTCATCACAAAATAATTCAAAATTAATCATAAATAAGTCCTCCTAATTATTTAATCAAATAAAATTAAGCATATTCGCAAGATCGGAATATGCTTTCGTCTTAGTGTTTCTAATTTTGTAATCAATAATCTCCATTTGATAAAATGCCTGATTATTATAATAGTTGATTCCAAGCTCTCCAATAACATCTAAATTTGCTGGAAATCCATCTTCTTCATACCGTTTTGCCATACCGAATCCCATAAGAGATATATTGTTTCCAATAATCTTTACATGATTTTTCTGGCTTCCCATTATTACATAGTGGGATGATCCTTTAGGGGAAGCGGTATAATTTCTTAGTAAAAATCTTACTTTCGAGCAACCTTCTCCAAATGGTTCGTATCGTTTTAAATACTCTGCCATCTGCGGAATCTGCGCCTCCGTGATTTCCAAGTCATAATAACAAATATCCGCAGGCGTCAGATTAACACCTGCCAAATCTGCTTTAATGCTTTTTGAAAATGCCTCAAGATTGCTTGAAAGAAGTGATAACCCTGCTGCTCCGGCATGTCCACCATAGCCAAGCAGGTACTTACTGCTTCGATCAAGCAGTTCCTTCAGATGAACCTCTGGAACTGATCTGCCCGATCCCTTTAGAACTCCTTCCTTTGTAGAATCTGTCAACACGGTTGCAGGCATATTGTTTTTTTCTGCAAGTTTGCCCGCGATAATACCGACAATTCCCTCATGTAATCCATGCTGGTAATATATTATCGGTGCTGTCTTCTCAACATATTTCATGTTCTCATCAACAGTCTGCATAGTGTTGAAAACAAGTTCCTTTCTTCTTTCGTTTGTGTCAATAATTTCCTGTGCCATAGCTCTTACTTCCTGCTGCATTTCGAACATTTCATAAGAACTAGGTACACAGTCTTTCGAAAGCAGGCTATAGACTCTTTCACCACCATCATCATACAAACGTCCACTGGCATTAATACAAGGTCCAATTTTAAACCCATAATCCGTCGCCGTTGGCTCGACAGGCATATCAACTGCTTGTAGTAAGTTGAACAAACCATAAGTGACATATCCCTCTTTAACTTGTTTTAAGGATTGTTTCACTATATATCTGTTAGCTCCTCTTAGAATCATAACGTCCGCAACAGTTCCTATGCCGGCTAAGGCAATCAGCTTCTTGTCCAGTTTTGTGTTTGGATTTAATGCTTTAATGAATCTGTATGCAAGACCAGCTCCACAGTAATAAGTATAATCTGAGCCATCAACTGCGCATGGATCTAATACCGCATCTGCACATGGAATTTTTCCATCGTCTCGCTTTATGTGATGATCAATTATGACCACCACAATTCCTTTTTCTTTTGCCTTGTGAATCTGCTCAACAGCGGCAATTCCGTTGTCCACCGTGATCATCAGGCTGTGAGATGGGATTTTATCAACAATGGAAATGTTGAGTCCATATCCTTCTGAAAACCGTTTAGGAATATGAATCTCTGGCTTTTTACCAGTAATCTCTTCTAACCCAAGAGAAAGTATTGTTGTTGAAGTCACGCCATCTGCATCATAGTCTCCAACTATACTGATTTCCATGCCTTTCTCAATGCAATTTTTTACAACATTTACGCACTGATCCAGACCGAATAAATATGGATCTTCATCATTCTCCTGCGAAAAAAGAAGTTCTTGTACTGTGGTTCCTGAATTATACTCAATTACCTGTTCGATCGTGGTAAAAGAGGGATTTTTCTTTTCCCACCTCATGTGTTAGTCCTCCATTTTTTTCATATTCGCTTTATTCAGTTATTATCTTTGCACCTCCAATCTTCTGTATATTTAAAGCTATTATTAGATTGGTTATTTTTATATAAAATAAAAAACACCCCGAAGGGTGCTCTTTATTGGTCGATTGAAAATCCCCATTTAGGCTTTTGCTTATGGGTAGCATCATATATATCCTCTCCCCACTGGCCTGTGAACACATATTCCAACGCATTAAGCGAATCTCCAGAATCAGCTACTCCATTTCCGGTAAATACATCAAGCCACTCTTGAAAAATATATCCGGATGTTACCTGCGCCATTGCAGAGCTGTTGCCATCAACAGCTGAAGCATATCCATCATCTGAAAAATCATATGGTTTAATCGCGGTAAAAGGATGATTGTCCGCAGTATGACTCATGTTGTCATGATTTGCCTGGTCAACTGCAGCATTGATCTGGGAATCATATGGAGAAATGAGATTTCCATTATCATCTACATGAAACGAATCAACATAATCTTTTGTCGATGATATTGAAGCAAAATTTTGTGATGCAAGAATTTGGGAATCTTTTCTTGCCTCATTTCTTTTTTGAACAGCATCATTTTTATATTGTGATGCAAGTTGAGACACTTGACTATTAAGCTGGCCACTCGAAGCAAGATTGTATGCTACTGCCCCTTTAGAAGCCTGACCAAAAATACCACTGATATTCATTGAGTTTCTGATTGTTGCATAATTACTGTTTTGGTACGCTGTATTATACGAGTTATTTATGATATTGTTATTATTTGTTATCATATCCTGCATTGACCATCCTTCTGGAAGGGTTGCCCCATCAAGTGTGATGTTCTTTGCTATATCTCCATACTGCGATTCAAACAGATTGACTGCCCCCTGCGACTTTGAAGACAAGTCAATCGCCTGGTAATTTTGGTTCATCTGCGATATGAGTCCTCCATACTGAATATTCAGTATAGAATTATCAATCTTCCCTGTTAATCCACTGTCAGCCAGATCATAAAACATATTACTTGGAACAGTTAGCCCACCAGACAAATTCATGGCATCCTCAAGAGATATATTCTCTCCCTGATTCAGGCTTTCCTTCATGAGCGAGAAAACATCAGAATATGATAGATTCCCATACACATCTGCTTCATTCTTGATTGTGTCCTTAAATTGTGATAATGTCATGTTGTTTATGTCTTCTCCGGCATTATCTTCATTGGACACAGCTGCTTCCGTTGTTTGCTCGGTTGTTCCCAGATTTGTATTAGAGTCCATTGCTTTTGTGCATACAGAAGAACATACTATTGCGATACATCCAATTATTAAAAATTTTTTCATTTTATCTATACCCTCCTTTATTAATAGTTTGTCGGAAAAAATATTTTTTTAAAATTTGGTATTACAATGAAGCTGGAGCATTAGAAAATGAATATCAAAAGTGAATTATTGTATATGTCTGTATTTTTATGTATTCATGAGCTTGTTGAAATAGGCTTATTAAGTCAATTTACAGGCATGTATTTTGTTTGGTTTTGATTGGATTTTTTAGTAATTTTTGTTGATTTTTGGAAATTATTGTTTTAAAATATAAGGGTGTCGAGTATTTATTATGAAGGAAGACTTGATTTTTAATCAATTAAATAATTATATATGCAGGACTAACCATGATTTAGATCCAATCGAGATCTACAATAATTTTCTAATAGACAACAAAATCGTTGTCTCAAATCCCAATATTACTATTATAATGCTCGAACAAATTGCGGCGCTTATCACTATTGATCGGCAGCTCTTTTTAGAGTTGCTCTAACGAAAGGAGAAGGATTCAAAAAATGAACGAACTACAAATTGAATATTTGTCACTGAAACCGCCGATACGTCATTTTGATATCGAAGATGCAACGAATTACCAGATCTGGTTTAGGAAGGAAGAGCTGGATATAATCCAAAACTCTGAATATCCTGAATACATTTTAAAGCTGGATGTTGCCGATAGAGAGAAAAATGCCAATCGTGCAAGACACAAAATTTTATATAAGCTTTTATGTCAGGCTGAAGATAATCAGGACACAGAATTATTGACTTGGGTTCAAAACATGATTGTCAATGAAACTGCTGGCTTCGTTAAATTCTTTATTAAGAAAATGGAGACTGATAAAAATCTGTATCTTGAAACAATCAACCAGTGCTTCATGGTGATTATTCGTGATTTTAAAAAAATTGGACCTAAACTGGATGATTACACCTTATCTACTCTTCTCACGAGAATGTTTCAGCACGAAATTACCGCTATGGCAAATATTGAAAAATATAGGACATCAATCGGTAAAGCTGCAAATGCCAGAAAAGTTGATTATGCACTCGATTTTTATAAGAGACACGGCAATCCGAAGCCAACAACCCTTGATTTAAAGTTACTCACAGGATTGTCGGAGAGAGTAATCACTGATTCCTTACATATAATTCAAGCATCAAAAAGATCAGATCCGGACATTGATCTGAAAGGTATGGCATCAGAAGATTTTGATCCTTTTACCTATGCACTCCAGAATGATTTACGGGATCTTATATCGCAAGAGTTACTGCCCTTCACGGAATTTGAAAGGAAATGCGTAATTGAGCGATTTGATTTGAATCACAAATATGGAAAGCTAAAATCGGTATCTTTGATTGCTCGCGAATTAAACACAACCTCAAATGAGGTCAATAAGTCTATCACAAATGTTTTGAACAGACTGAAACGGAGTCAATCATTGCGCTCTCTTATCTTTGGGACAAAATCTGTTTCAAAAGAAAAAGCTACCGACCGTCAAAACATTACCAACTATTTTGATGAAGCTTTCGAGTTGATGCCTGAATTTTCCGACTCTGCCACAAAAGCTACCACAGAAAAAATCAGCAATAAAAAAGATGATGATGGACCACAGGAAATAAAACTTCCTTGGAACTGATTTTAACCGCTTCTCTACACAGGGAAGCGGTTTTCTATTGCATTCATTTATAGTTGCATTTTCATTTTGCAATCGTTTTTGATTGCAATAATACCCCCTATCAAACTGATAGAGGTTTTATCATCTTCAATCTATTTCTTGTTTTTCATAGTATTTGTATATTAAATTTTTATTTAAAATGCATTCTCATTGGTATGCTACCATTGGTTTCGTATTATAATTCAATAGTATGCTACCATTGGTTTCATATCTTATTATTGTTCAAATTTAATATTGTTACATTTCCGCGGTAATAAATGGATTGGGGCGGATTTTGTATCGGAAATAATTTTGATGGAAATGATGATTCACTATATTCTATTTTTCTAATCATTGTTTGATTTTTAACTCCTTTATATAAATCTGTCGCAAACATACGCTACCATTGTTCTCATATAATAGAAAAGACCTGCCGTAGCAGGTCCCTTGTTATGCGATTAGATTTGATTTCGAACATGATGTAATTGTCCGATTCACAATTTTTATATTATCTGTGGTGATATTCTTAATTTCGTCCAGATATATTCCTTTTTCTCTGAACTCCTCAGCAATATCAATAATATTGCTGACTGAACCTTCATACAAATAAACTTCATTTCCATTTACAACCTCATTGTAAACCTCCGAATCAAGTAATATTCTTTTTATTTGTTCAGTATCATCTATACCTGACAGAATAGAAAATAACTGAATAATCCGTTCTTCTGGTCTCATACCTCAATAACCTCCTTCAATCTATCATTTATATACATAACCGCTTTTTCCGATTTGAAACAGTATTGCATGTACTCTTGTTTACAGCGTACACCTAATATAAATGATGCTAATTTAAGCTTTCCATTTCTATAATCATCAATATATTCTTCTAATTCCCAAAAACGACCATCTGCCATTTTGCCATATATGATATCGTAATCGGGTTCATAAAAGAACGACCGGCAAGCAACAATAATATCAGCCCATTCTTTGTTATAATGATTCAAGTTAAGAATATTATACTCTGAATCAAGAAAAATTTCATCAGGTATTTCAATAATATATATGTATCCTTTTCCTTTTTTTCTTGCGGCCCACTTTTTTGCCTGATCATAGTTTGGGGTAAAATAAATTCCTTTACCATAGTCTTTACCTTCCTTGGCATATTTTAATTCAAAATTTGTAAATTTTTTGCAGCTTCCGTGATATAAAAGCATATAAGTCCTCCTTTTTCGCATATTTTTCTTCTTCTCCAAACATCCTTTTTATTTCTTTCAAATATAGAATGTCAAAAATGGCATAAAATAAGAGACCTGCCTGAGCAGGTCCCTTAAATTCAATTATTTCTTTTTCTTGAAAAGAACTGCTGCGATACCAAACAATCCGACTACTCCAAGACCTGCAAATACCCATAACAGGAAATCCCCTGTCTTAGGCTGGTCACTGAACACAATCGTCTGGTCTGTGCATTCGTAATCTCGGTGACTACATACAATTACACCTTTATAATAGATGTCTTCAAAAACAACAGTAGTTTTATTTGCAAGAGATGTGGCATTTAATGTGATTTCCACATCAGCATACCCGCTTTCACTCTCTGCAATAAACGTTGCTTCTCCAACAACTTCTTTATCGTCTACCGACACTGCACTCTTTGCATCATAGTCCTGCAAAATTCCACGCGCAGAATACTCTTCACCTGCAACAAGATTCTCATAATACACGCGATCAATGATCGTTACATCTTCATCCGGCTTCGCGATATGAGTTCCATCTGCTGCATTGGTAGCTGTCGTATGACATGATGGATATTTCACGGACTGTGAACTATCTGTTATGTCACTGTGCGTACAGATTTTTTTACCATTGTAATAAACATCTTCAAAACATGTTACGGTCTTTCCAGCCAGTAACGCCGATGAAAATTCAAAGTGGACAATAACTTCTCCATCTGCTTCCTCTACAACTGCTTTAGTCTTAGCTGTAACCGGAACACCATTTTCATCTGTCAAAGGTTCTAACTCGATAATATCTGTATCTGAAGCGGTTGCCGTATCTCCAGCATACTCTCCATTGATATAGATATTTCCTTGTTCATCCTTATATATGGCTGTCCCGATCAACTCCTCCGGCTGAATATATAATCTTCCTACGAACTCATACTCTTTGCCCGGAATGAGACCTTTGTATTTAACAACATCGTCAGTAGTTGCCTTATCTCCTACCACGCCTACGTGCGTACCTGTGACGCCATCTGTGGCTGTTGTATGAATTTCCGGAGGTGTAACAGTCTGATCTACATTATCAATGGACTTCTCTTCTGCAACAACAGTATTTACATCCATTGCGTCGTGATCCTTTACATACTGTTCTTTTGTTTCTGCATCATGATGAACTGTTTCAATTACAACAACTTTGGCTTCGTAGCCATTTTCATGTGCTTTTTTATCACAATGATCTTTTGCTTCCTCTTCCGTGTTGAATGAATCGTCACAATCCAGACAGAAATACTTTGTCTGAGACACCTCTTCATCGTACTCAGGAATTGTCACCGTTTCGTAATGTCCTTCCTCATCAATGTGAGCATTTACAATCACTTCCTCAAAACAGGTGATTGGTGACATTGATCCATCTTTTTTGATCAGATCTGTCTTGGTCGCATCGAAATGGAAACCAACATCAACCTTTCCTACCCCGTTCTTAACCGTAAACGGCTGATCAGTTGTGATTTTCTTTTCACCCTCTGCCAATGCCTTTTCAGTATCCTTGTTCATTGGTGTTCCGCGCATGATATACTCACCATCCGGCAGATTTTCATATGATACCTCATCAATCAGGAATACATCATCTGTATAAAGTACATTTTTCGATCCAGTCTCGCCTTCACGAAGCGTCGTCGTGATCTTAGGCACCCAGATTGTCTGTGGTTTGCTGTCCAAAGATGCATGTGTCGCAATTTTTACTCCATTATGGTAGATATCTTCAAAAATTACATAGGTCTCTCCTGCTGGAGCATCAAATGTAAAATCCATATATGTGACACCGCTTTCTGCCGCAGCCACATACGATACATTTGACTTCACTTCTGTTCCATCTTCATTTTTATGGACTTCTCCAGTACGCTGGTTTACAACTGTACCCTCAAGGTCATAAGTTTCTCCCGGAACAAGTCCGCCGAATGTAATCTTATCTGTTACATTTATTTTTCCAGCCTTAACTACCTGAAGTCCAGTTTCGGTTTCAGATGCACTCGTACCGATCTCCGGGATGTATACGGTCTGTTTCTTATTATTGATATCCGTCTCACTTGCATAAACAACACCATTCAGACTGATTTCCTCGTATACCGTTACACCCTTTGTGATCATCTTTCCGTCTTCATCGAGAAGCTGTGTTCCGTCAAATTCCGGAAGGTTCACCTTGATAGTTCCGTCCTGTCCTTCTGCTGTGTAAGGAGTTACCAGCTCCAGGTCATTTCCATCCTTGTCCTTGATTGCATATTCTTTGCCATCACGGATATCTTCATACATGATCCATGATTTTACTTTGTAATCAATGCCTGTGTTAAGTCCGTTGTAATGAATCTTATCTGATACCTTCATAGAATCAGTAAGAAGCAGCATATTATCTTCTGTTTCGGTTGCAAATGCCTCAGTCTCGATATCCGGGAATAAACCAATCTGATCAATATCTGTTTCGTCTGTATGCTTCACAGTGACCTTATCCGGAATGGATGTATCATCACTGTTATCTACTTTAAATTCCAGAACGCCAGTTTCATCGATTGTTCCATCTTCATTAACTGGAATCAGCTCATCACTTGTGCCGGCAAAAAGATATTCGAATATTACAAATTCCTTGCCCTTTAAATCTGTTCCCGTAAATGAAAATTCAACATCTTCTGATCCGCATTTTTCCTGTTTACTCTTGGTGTATGACGAATCAACTGTAAACGCCTTGTTTGCCCGGATATAATTACCATCTGCATCAAGCAGAGGTCCCTTTAACTTACCATCTGCATTAAGCTCCATAAGGATACCCTTATATGTGTATTTTTCTCCGGCGGTCAGGTACTTGTATGTTACAGTATCCATGATATTGTTTACTTCTCCCTCACGGAAGATTGAAATATGCGACTTTGTATCCTTGTCCCATTCCTGTGTCTTGATTGATGGAGTCGGAACATTTGAGATCACACCAAGGAACTGCGTACCATTTTCAACTGTTGCAGAGAACTCTTCCGGCACAATCATCTGATATCCCTTATTGTTCTTGCCAATTTCCTCAGTAAGCACATATTTCTCGTCATATCGAAGCGATCCCTTATCATCCTTAATATTTTCAGTTTTCCACTCAGACTGATCATCGGTACCAAAGAACCATAAACCGCAATCAAGATCACCAATATAGGTCTTTGTTCCATCTACATCAATATAATCATTTTCCTTATCATCGTCGAAAAGGCGGTCATAATAGTTTGTATACTGTGTGTTTGTAACCTTGGTTGATGAATAATCGCCCTTAGTACCTGTTTTTACATAATGAGCTTCACCTGTAGATGAAGTGATCTTAAAGAAGATGTCAGCCATCTCCACACCAGTCTCGTAATTTACCTTCACAAATGAAATGTCTGTACGCTTCACCTGCTCGGCAATAGCAAGGTCAGAACCATCCGCAGCCTTATTGTTTACCTTGATTGTCTCATTCTCTGCATTCTTGATATAAGATCCTGATCCATCATCAATATACATTTCTGCATATCCATCTTTTTCAATTACCTGACCAATGAATACCTCGTTGTCACACTTCTGTCCTGCAACTGTCATGCTGCTTTCATCGATCTTATAACCATTCGAGGCTTTTTCCTCTGTGATCACAACGGTTCCAAGAGGGAAGTTTGGCTGCCCAACTGTATTATAATAAAACTCTGAACTTCTGTATCCTGAAGCAAGATGGTCTGAATCTAAACCTGATTTATACATCTTTTCTTTAGTATCATATTTGGTTTGGATATACCACACTCTTTCCGGATTCTTACTCTTATAGGTATCCTTATCATAATAATCATTGTAATATGCCACTTTAAATACAGCACCTTCCAGAGTTGCATTACCTACGTCCGCGGGATCAATCGTGATACCCTCAGAGTCAATCTTGTTTAACTCAATACGAACAGGGTCAAGAATTGGTTCATCTGTAGCATTGATCGTATATGTGGTATTGACATTCACATTTACAAGCGGAACCCGGATTGGATTCGGATTCTTCTTGTAGCCCTTACCTGCTACTGTTTCCTTTGCGTAGTAAACACCCGGAAGCATATACAGGGTATTGGAATTTCCGGCATTATCATTTACAACAAACTTAGCTGCTGTCTTTCCTGAATATTCTCCTGTTGTACTTGAATATCCGGTATATCCATAAGCCTTTGTCGTGCAGGCTGCATCCTTATATAATTCGTAAGTCGTACCAATCAGGCTGTATAAAGGACTGCCTGTTACACATGTCGTATTGGTGATTGACTTCTTTAGAGTGACCGGATTCCAGATTGCCTCATCAATCAGTCCGTCTGCTCCATGATTTGATCCTTCGACAACGGTTGGATTGGTAATATAAGCCCCCGGCTGTGTCTGCTCCAGATTTAATACATTTCCATTCTTGTCCATCGGCACACCAATCGTATGTCTGCCCTTGGTAAGATCTAAATTGAAAGAATAGATGTTATCTGACAACCGGATCAGATTGCTATCCGGTTTTTTTACTTCGCGCAGATAATATGTACCTCCCTGCTGAAGCATCACCTCTTCACTGTTTAGATCCTGTGTTTTTCTTAGATTAGATGACACATTATCTTCATCATCATCCTGAATGCAGTATCCAACTGCATTTACTTTGTTTTCAGCATCTGATTTTGTTTTATATAATCCATAAACGGCACCTTTCACAGATGCATATTTAGGATTTGCTGATACTACGTCACTTCTTGTTTCTGCTCCATAGTATGCGGTCTTACATACACGTACTGTCACGCTGGCTGACTCAATTTCAAAATTCAGGCTGGCCATCTTTCCAACAGGTGCAACCATCTGTTGAATTGAAAGGTCACCATAAGATGGAGAACTTGCTTTTGCCAGCGGAACCAGAATATATACAGAGTCAACATACCATCCAGCAGAGTTTGTCGCTACCAATGCTTTTCCAGTGTAGGTATTTGTATAAAAATATCCCTCTGTACCATCCGGGACATCTACATGCGTGCCTCCTGCTGCGTCATATTCGCCACCATTTATGTAATAGTGAAATGTGAAACCCGTAGGCACATTTACTGTTGCACCAAAATATCCTGTTCCAGTGCTAAACTGTAAACGATCCGTTCTTAAAACACCATTATCTGATTTTGTTTTAAGGTTTGTGCCAGCAGTAACATAATTTCCTGTTTCCAGATCTTTTACCTTATAACTGTTGCTTGTCGGGGCTCCTGCATCCGTCGCTGGTGAAAATGTATGATTATCATATACAACAGTATTATTTTCCAGCAAGGTTCCCAGTGCATTATGAAATTTATAGCTTGGAACAGTCTTTGTATTCGGATTAGCTCCTTTGTAATAAACATAATACATGTGTCTTGCTCCTGGTACAGCTACTGCAAATCGCCATCCAATTGCTTCAATCGAAGATCTTTCAAAATGGAAAGGTGAATTATAATTTGTATTTGCATTTCCACACATCCAATATAATCCTTCCATCTCTCCATACGGAGGATTGGAACCTGATGCCTGGTTACCTCCCGGAGCGATACAGGTCATATAATGCTTTCCATTCGCCATAATAGATGTATTATCGGAACTTGTAATGTTCAGGTTAAATCCACCATTATTGTAACTTGCATCCTGCACTTCAAAGAGATTGTCAATCAATCCCTTAATATCCCATTTTGATCCATCTGCGTCAGTTCTGGTAGAAACCTCAGTTGTCTCGACTGTTGTATCAACTGCGTTTTCCTCTGTCGTTAAAGATTCGCTGGTTGCAGATTCTTCTCTTTCAGTGGTTGCACTTTCTGTCGCCTCTGTTGTGACTGTTTCTGTGGTCAACGTCTCTGAAGCTTCCGTCGTCTTTTCCGCATCCGTGGATGTAGCCACGACATAATCTGTCGCGAAAATCTTTTCCTCATTGATTTTTAATCCATCCATACCATCTTTTGAAACAATACCAGAAAATCTTGCTGCCGCTTCTGATGTAGATGATGCTGTCACATTGAAATCTACCGACTGTCCAAAATTGGATATCTTTATTTTTTCTCCATTTTCATAACATGCTCCAACGATCACAGCCTCGTCGATTTTACCTGGAACATAAAATCTTGCATCTCTTCCAGCATTGCCCGCTGCACCAACCACGGTTATTCCCTTATTTACCGCATCTTTGATTGCATCCTCAACAATTGCTGAATCTCTGGTTGCCATTGCGGATATAGACAGATTGATAATATCTGCTTTGTTATCAACTGCATAAGTAATTGCAGCATAAATATCTGATACCTGTGCCTTACCATCCTTGTCCAGAGCCTTGATAGATAAGATTTCCGCATCAGGGTTCTCCTCTACAATCACATCATACATTCTTGTTCCGTGTCCATTATCGTCCTTTGATTCGCCGCCAAGGACTGATACGGACTGCGTTACATTTGTTCCTTCGCAACCTGTGTCCACCAGTGCGATAGTGTTCTTCTTCAGATCAACATCTGGAAGCGTACTTGCTTCAGATAAAGCGTCATCGCCCTGATTCAGATCTGATAAATCAGCCTGCACCTCTTCGTAATGCTCATCGTCTGAAGTCTGAAAGATAACTGCATTGATATCAATCAGTTCTACCTTGTCATAATAATATGAATAGGCATACATTGCTTCTTCTGGTGAACTAAAGCGAAGTAAATACACACCATTGTACGCTGATAACACCGTTGTATTCTTTGTGAAGATAATAGGATCAGCCGCAACAAGCAACTCGCAGGAACTAAAATCCTTGGACTGCAGCGTTGCAGGCAAAATTCCGGTGTCATAAAAATGATCAAACAAAACATCTTCACTTGGAGCGACCTGTACTTCGGTTGTAACCGGAACTTCGGTCGTAGTCTCCGTCGATGCAGACTCGGTTGTAGCCTGCGTGGTTGGTTCTGATGTCTCGGCGGCGCGGCTTGTTACTGGGGATATAAGGGTTATCCCCATCGCAAGGCAAAGAACACCAGATACTAGTCTCTGAGTTACTTTCTTTCTCATAACTCTTCTCTCCTTTTCTTGTTTTTCCCCGCTTTTTCAGGGGTGCTGCCTCTTAAATATGTTTTTGGGAATTATCTCCTCTATACCTAGAATGTCACAGAAAAAAATTTTTTAAAAATAAAAAAACTCCCCTTCAAAAGGGAAGTTTATTAAAATTATTTATTATATTTTACTTTATTCTCAATGGTATGCTACCATTCTTCTTATTATATGATTCAACAATGTGCTACCATTGGTAACAATATCAATATTCAACATATTAATTTGTATATTCAGCGTCTTCCAAAAAATTCTTTTGATTAGAAATAAATTCAAGTATTTCTGAAGTTGATGCATTGGGGTTTTTATCCTCCATTTATACCTTTCTACTAATTTCTGCAAAGAAATCGACACTCACATATTTAATCTCCGTTATGAATGTAAAATTCATTACCTTTTCTATACCATATTCTTTTACAATTCTACTAAGTCATGAAATAGCGCTAAATCTTCCCCTACATTTTCATGATATCCACGATCAGAAGCAAATTCTCCAAGATAACTCATGTGCTCTGATCTCTGTTTTAAATACCGTTCTTCACTCATCTTTCTAACATTTTCATTCTGCTCTGTAGTTATACTTCCATTCCTCGTAAAGATCCATACTCTGTCGTCACTCCTTATAACAGTGTCATTTTCTTTGATGACATGACATGGATACCAATTACCACAAAGTTTAAATTCATACATGTGATTCCAATTTCCATTACATTCTTCTATTGGCATAGTTTTCCTCCTGAAAGTTAAATTTCACTCCCAACATAATTGTTATATTGTCTACCTGCTATTAAGAATCTCGTTTTGTTTTATATTTTGCATATTTCACCTCACCATTGCATCCTTTGTACAATTTTCGCAAAGCAGAACCTAGTCCATTTTCCATATCTTTGTCCACCTGTTCATATGTTTCTGATGCTTCACCTAAAATATCAACTGCTTCAAACACATAATTTCTAAGTTGTTGTAATTCTCTATTTGTAAAATAAATACTTCTACCCATTATTACTCCCTTCTTGGCATGAAACTTAGATTTCTTCCCATAATTTATCATCTTCATCCTGTTTCAAAACGAATTACTCAATTATCTGTATAATATGCACATTCTCTTTTGAATAGTGTTTTTTCAAACACTTATCTCTAAAAGCTTTTGCTTCCTCTAATGTCATTTCATCACTCATTCGATATTCACCGCTATACAATTTATACAACACTCTATACATATTTTTTGTATCACTCTCCCTCTTTTTCTACAGAAAAACTCCCCTTTGAATAAAAGGGGAGCTTATATGGTTGCTACTTACACTTACCAGATGTATTGATATTTCCATTTTTGTTTGCATCGCATTCAAATGTTCTTGTCTCTCCACATCTGCTACATTTGATCGTACATGTGTACCCGACTACCTGCTCCTGGTAAATGGCGGGTTCAGTGATCATATTTCCCGTTGGCATATCTGGAGCCGAACCGTAATTACAATAACCTCCACATAATGGACACGTCTGACCATTCCATGTGCTCGCCAATGAATCCTGACCGCAATCTCTGCAATGATTAGCAGCCGCATACTCCGGATACGTCCACTCATCTGCGATCTTCACATTTTCCTTTTTCTCTTTCCAGCTATAAACCCAACTGTGGTCCTTAGCTGCCTCGGTAGTGACCTGTGTGGTCTGATGCTGTGTGGTAGCTGGTTTTGATTCTGTAGTAGATGGCTTAGTGTTGCTTGGAGCCTGTGTAGTTGTAGGCTTTGATTCTGTGGTGCTTGGTTTGCTACTTGGTGCCTGTGTTGTACTTGGCTTTTCCGAAGATGGCTTATTCCCAGCCGCCTGTGTCGTCGCAGGCTTTAATTCTGTGGTTGATGTGTTATCATCCTTCTTTGAATCCGCCTTATCCTCGGTTGTGGTCTTCGTAGAAGTAGTCTGATCTTTTGTAGAAACATCATCTTTTTTCTCAGAAGTCTTTTCGTCCACTGCATCTTCCGATGTATTCTCAGCTCCATCCATCACGGATGCGTCTGTAACCGTTGCAGTGGTGATCTTGTTGTCTGTATCCTTGGTGTTACCACAAGCCGCCATTGATCCTGCGAGGATCATCGCGCTGGTGATGATAGCAACTCTTGGTCCGATTTTCATTTTTTTTCTCATATCGATCATTCCTTTCATGTAGATTTTCTATATTCATTATACATAAACTAATCATCTGTGTATTTTTTCAGATAAAAAATCTTTGTGTCCTCCATCATATCTCATTTGATAATAATTAGCAACTTTTTCCTATCACTCCCTTCTTCTACCCTAACTTGCCTTATATTCATAGAATGAATAGATCTGAGGAAAATAAAAAAAGAAATCCCGATAAACCTCTCTTGGATAAACCAGGAGCATTATCGGCATTCCTCTTTATTACAAAAGAACATTTAATGTTCTATGTCCTTTTCAACTTTTTCAACCGAGAATTTAATGAATCTTTTATCGCAATCATTGGTCTCTTCGGCATTACAGCCTCCATATTTCTTCCTACAATCATCACAGGTCAATACCTCTGACAGATTGATGATCGTTTTTGAAACAACTCCGCTATTTGATAACAAAACAACAAAATTCTGAAATTCTCTTACACTCATCTTCTCGATCTGTGAAATAATACTTCCGATGAAACACGCCATCCCTTTGCTTATTTGGTGTTTTTGAAATATCCAAAACCAATTAGTGGTTTTAGACTTGTATTATATGCCTTTGCTTATTTGTTGTTCTGGAAAATTCCAAACCTTTCTCAACAAAAATAATCGCAACCTCTTTCCTTTGCTTATTTGTTGTTCTGGAAAATTCCAAACCCTCAAATAGTATATATTTATAACAGTTTCTACAATCCGTACTTTCTTTCGATTTCGATAATTGGCACTCCCTGCTTCAATATATACATTTTGCGTTTTACCGCATGGTCGCAACTAACCTTATTTTTCGATCTTAAATTCTTTAATCGCATTATAACTTTTGTTTTATCCACAGCGGGATACATACCTCTTCAGGTTTATTATTATCGTAGCAAAAACAAACATTATATCTTGCTTAATTGTTGTTTTTGAAATATCCAAAACTGCTGTTTTTGCCAACTATATATCCTGCCTCCTTTGCTTATTTGTAGTTCCGGAAACTTCCAAACCAGGTGATAAAGTATCAGTAAATAGAAAAGACCTTTGCTTATTTGTTGTTCCGGAAACTTCCAAACCCTCAAATAGTATATATTTATATTTATACATCTTCTACAATCTGTACTCTCTTTCGATTTCAATGATTATCACTCCATGCTTCAATATATACATTTTGCGTTTTACCGCATGGTCGCAACTAACCTTATTTTTCTAATCTTAAATTCTTAATCTCATTATAACTTTTGTTTTATCCTCAGCGGAATACATACCTTTTTAGGTTTGTTATTATCGTAGCAAAAAACAAACATTATGTCTTGCTTTGTGGTTGTTTTTGAAACATACACCTTATGTAATCCAAAAAAACCACAATCACTCATTTGCTTATTTGTTGTTTTTGAAATATCCAAAACTGTTTTTCTGATTACGAAAAACAACTCATCCCTTTGCGTATTTGTTGTTCTGGAAACTTTCAAACACTCAAATAGTATATATTTATAACAGATTCTACAATCCATACTTTTTTTACAATTTGGGGAATTGCCACTCCCTGCTTCAATATATACATTTTGCAGCTTCCTGCAAGGTCGCAACTAACCTTTTTTATATTTCTTACCGATTTTATTTACAACATTTTCATCTATCACCTAAGTAAACACCTTGCTACTTTTGTGTTTATTGTCCTAGTTAAATTTACATCAATATAACTATTTCCTCTGATTATTTTTTTGTTTTTGAAATATCCAAAACATACATTCTATAAATAAGGAGGTCAAATAGCCTTTGCTTATTTGTTGTTTTTGAAATATCCAAAACGCGCAGGAGGTGAAACGCATGCAGTACATACCTTTGCTTATTTGTTGTTTTTGAAATATCCAAAACCTCAAATAGTATATATTTATACAGTTTCTATAATCCGTACTTTCTTTCGATTTCGATGATTATCACTCCCTGTTTCAATATATACATTCTGCAATTTCTCGCAAGGTCGCAACTAACCCTATCTTAATTTAACGAGAACCATGTGATATACTGTACATCGCATTAACTCCCTGATTGTAACCGTGTTTTTTTATAGCTTCCTCATTTCCCGAAAACGGTTTCCATGCAATAATCTCTGATCGATAAAAGCAATCTGGATCTCCCCAATAACACATTCCTCTTGTTTTGTATCCTTTATTAATATCCATCGTTATTGTTCCAACAAAATCCATTTGAGGAAGCAATATGTCCTTATTATCGGACAAAAGATGAACACAGGTATCAAGAGGACATTCGTCCATGTTGTAATTCCAACCATCCGAATTCACAGAAGATTTATTTATATCACCATCCCGCTTTAACATATCCAACTCATTCCTTTCTCTACCATATCCCGATTGTAGTTTTTACCATCATAATTCATGATAAGCAAAGCTCTGTAAGATTCTTCTAAACAGGTTCTGTTCTTGAATGCAATTATACCATCAACAAATCTGCTCTTATTTACCTTATCTTCATCATGTACATAATAGTATAAATCTTTGGATACTGTAACTTCATTCACCGCGCCTGAATTATCGCTGTCAATTTTACTTTTAATCTTTGATATCAGATCCGCATATGCAAAATTCTGAATTTTTTTTCTTCGATCCTTTAATCGCCGATACTGTTCATTGGATTTTCTGTTATCTTCATCAAACTTTTCTTTCTTGGTCCTATAATCTTTCTTTAGGATGTAAATGTCATTTCCCATCGCCAAAATCTCATTAGCAATCACATATCTGGTTATATTTCTGCTTTCCGTATTTTTATGAATCAGATATGATCTTTGAAGCAATATTTTTTTGTATTTGATTGAATAATGCCATTTTTTCGAACCCTTTTTAATTACGCCATTCTCATCGTAATTATCCGGATTATTAAGCTGCCGCAACTTGGATAGTTCTCTGTCATAATCTGCTTTCTTCTCTTCATATTTCTGCTGATTCTTGCAAAAATGCCAGTGAGCAATTCTTCCATCATCTGCAACTGCATAAACACTATCGTCTTTTATGTACACCCCAACTTTTCCTTCTCGAATTTGGTGTAACCGCGATCCATCTTTTTTTAGCTTCTGAGGAGGAGTTCCTTCCACGGTCAGCTGAACAAAATAATTAAATCGGTTACCGTTTTTTCTTCGGATAATTCGAACAATTTTTATTGGTCTTGTGATCATATCAAGTTCATATTCATTATGTGGCTGCTTAATAGATAAAATCATCGGTTTAGCTTTCTGAGTCTGATTAGACAACAATAGATAATATTTTCCATTATCAACCATTAATCTGATTCCAGATTTGTTGTCAGATGCAATCGATGTCATCTCTCCTGGCTTTTTAAATTTAACCGACTTTCCATTTCCATAAATCAACTGATTCATTGCAGTCCATGCCATTTCACCGATTTTGTTGGCCATGATACTCGATACATTTTTTGCATAATGATTTTTATGATATCCTGCAATATTGATGAGACCAAATTTCGTGAGCTTTGCATCCTGAAACTGCTTTTTTCTTTTGTCGAAGATTGCTCTTACCTCGTCCGGCATTTTTTTTACTGTTCCATTTTTCTTGTCTTCATAGTATTTTTTTACAACAGCCTGATCTGCCCGATATTCCTTTGTACGAGTAATCTGTTCATAATTCGACAATGCTTCGTTAAGCACCGCATTGTAAACAGCTCTTGCATCCTCAAATTTAACATCAAGTCTATGATACTGTTCTTTACGCACATTAATTTTTAGTTCTAATACACTACATTTATCCCCCATAGCATACTGCCTCCTTCTCATATTCCTTATCTATCATTCCTGATAATCTGTCATAAAAAGATACTTTAGGTTCCATAGATCCTTTATTTCTTCTTATGCAGCCTCTTGTTTTCTTTCGTTCTATTTTGGCAACATGTCTCTCAAAAAGCAGCAGATCTATGTTACTGTTAGTGAGCTGAAATCCACTTCGTGTTATCACAGATGCTCCTTTAGCCAGTACCATTGCTGCAACACCGTAGTCCTGCGTGACCACAATATCATTTTTATGTACATCGACTGCAATTTTCATATCTACTGCATCATATCCACATGGAACTTTTACTACCTGACAATAATCAGAGTAGATATCATGCATTTCATCACATACAATAACTACTGTTACTCCTTTCTTTTTCGCAATTTTTTCGATTACACCTATAACCGGACATGCATCACCATCTACATATATTTTCATAAGTTCTACCTCCAATCTTTGCAGATGTTCCTATCTGGTGATACCACCTTAACTTATTTTTTCTTCTCCATGTTTTTTTCGATAAAGTTCCCGTCACATAATCATGTGACGGGATGAAAGCATTTCCACCACATCCTATGTAGTAGAAAAAAAGGAGAAAAATCATGATCCGCATTATATGGATCTATTAATAAAATGTCGCAAAAAATTTTTTTAGATTCTGCAGAAAATATTTTCTAAATTTTTTTCAAATTTTGTATTAACGAGATAATATTGGCTCTGCATTCCCATTTCCATACGCGAATGAATCCACTGGCCATTAACAAATACGTCTAAACATTCACCACAATGAAATCCATTGTCAATCCAATATTCTTTTTCGTAATCCCAAAGACCATACCGGTTATTTTCTTCGTTAAATTTCAATATTCCTTCTCTCATTTCTCTTTACCTCCTAATTCTTAAATCCAACTGCTTATTATTAGAATGTCGCAAATAATTTTTTTTTATAAATTTTTTAAAAATTTTTTTGCGATATCAGAAACAATTACCAAAAATTGTGGTTCGTAATTGCCGATCCCCAATCCTATAAGCCCTTTGTCGGTATCAATTTGCAGCATTTTCGAATAATCAATCCGTATTTCATCGTTTGTCAGCTCGATCTGCTTAGGAAATCGGCCATCCGGAGATTCATACTGTACTTTGACGTAATCACGAATATTATCATTTTTGTAACTCAAGTAATAACCGTATTCCATAAACAACTTGATTTCAGCATCTATGGGATTTGAATTTTCCATCAGGATTCTCGCCATGTCCTTTTCCTCCAATTTTATAAATAATTTTAATTGCTCTTAGTTATAGAATGTCAGACAATTTGTATAATTTAACAATTTAGCACCAAAATTTTTTTGTCTCACGCACGCGCGCGCGTAGATATATATATAGCATGGGGATATACTTAATGTACTTAATGTATTTAAGGGGTGCGGGAAGCCTTGATTTTACTAGGTTTTTCAACCCTAAAAAACACTTTTTGATAGTTTTTGAACACTTTTTGATAGTTTTTAAACACTTTTTGATAGTCTTCAAAATTTTGAATTTTTCTCACCTGTGGATAACTTTTTTAATAACACAAATTGATAGTTCCAAAACCATGATAATACACATGCGTGCACATTTTTATGCTTCAAAAAATGATGTGTGGATAACTATTTTGATAACACAAATAGATAGTTCTCTTAGAAGCTCGTACTAATAAAATTGTGGATAACTTTTCAAATAGCCATTTTTGTGTAAATTGCACAAAAAAAACTGCAAATTACTTTTTTGCAGTTTTTTATTTGCTCTACTTCAGCAAAATTTACAAATGAAATCAATTTCACTTATCTTGTTTGATGTTTTTATAGTTTCATACCTGACATGAAGATTAGATAACTCATTGATTTCTTTTATCGCGGTATCAATTACTCTTTCTCTGAACTGTCCGAACTGCTTCAATTTTTTTGTACAGTCAAATGTTCTTCTTAAAGAGTCAACACTAATTTTCACATGTACTGTTTTTTTTGCATTAGTCATGATCTTACTACATAATATCTCATATAACCGGATTGAATATGCCGACTGCATCTTCAGAATCTTTTCAAGCCTATACTGCGTATAGTTGTATGTCTTCTGAAGATTAAGTAACAAAGGTTTCATATCATCATTGAATTTAAAACCTATCCCCCTTTTTCCATCATAGCAGCATGCAGAAGCCAGATTTAAGTAAACTCCTCTTCCGGTTGTTTCGAAACTGACAGAGCTTTGTCTAAGCTCATTTGTGATTTTGCCAATGTCCCGATATAGATTTGATGATGATATGTCCAATATCTGCGATAAATCATTAATTGAAAAAACCTGTTTAAAAAACTCCTCATCATCTGGCTTGATCTGCATGATCATAATACGTAACAATTTTGTCGCGTTGAGACTGAGATTTGGCATAGCTTCTATCAGATCATTCGCCTGCACAACATAATTGAGTGGATTCAGGGATATCCCAAATTCTCCATATTCGGTTTTGGTTGTAATTAATTCTGACATTTTTTCCCTTTCGATGTATTCTTATTTAATTTGTCGTAAATCAAATAAATTATTTGATTGTCTCCCCGTTTTGAGGTTCCTAATAGTAGATTGTATTTATTTTATTTTTTTTAATATACTGATTCAGATTTTGGATGATAAAAAACACTTTTTGATAGTTTATGAGATTGACCACAAAAAACACTTTTTGATAGTACACGATATCTAGTCGCAAAAAACACTTTTTGATAGTCTGTGACATCCATGAAAAAACACTTTTTGATAGTACAGTTTAAACCCCTCTACAACCAGTATTCATCGTGAAAAAAAGTATCTGTTGATAGAAAAAATCATGTATAAAAAACACTTTTTGATAGTTTAATTATTCGCTACCATTCTTCTCAATCCGTTGCTGCCAATATTGTTTAAAAAAAATGGTTGCTTATCATTGAATGAATATATCTATATAAATTGAAACCAAAGCATTCACATTAACGAATTATTATGTTTTATTTAACTGATATATTTGAAGTCAATCCATTGAATCATTATCTTTCAATAAATTTGGTAGCATACACGCGAATCATATTATGTAGAAAAAATACGCGACCAATGGTAGCTCATATTTGAATTATTTATTATATAAAAAATTTTAGAAATGAAAAAAAGAAAAAGACCGTTTAAACACGGTCTCTTCTATTTGCAATAATCAATAAGGGATGTTTTTTCTGTCCTTCCCAATGTAGATTTGAATATTCCTGTTAGAATTTATTTTGTCTATTAAATCCTGCTCGCTGCATATTTTGATATATTCATAATTTGGTCTATAAGAAACTGTTCCTGTATGAAATATCCAATCACGAATATCAAATTTACTTGGATCTTCAAAAATTTCTTTCTGGGGATCATACATAATGATTGATTTTACATGCGTTTCCATGATATTCCACTTTTTAATGAATCTCTCATATGTATAGGCATGTCTTAACATGCGAATTAGGTATTTGCCATAATCCCTTCGGCTGCTTTTTCTGGATTTTATTTCGATATAAATATTCGGATCTGGATCATTCATGAATGCCTGTGCATTGTTTTTATATTCTTCCATCGTACATATCTTTGCAGTAAACGTATTTCTATTTGTTCCGATATTATCATTATTACGTCCCTGCAACGAAAAATGTATGATTCGCCCATCTGCCAGCTTCAGGATCTTTGTTTCATAAACTCTTGTGTAAATCATGATTTCACCTCAGGCTGCTTATTCGTAAGGACCGCATTTTTTCTCTGGCGCTTAGTCATCCGGCCGGCACAATACATTGTACGGGTGCTTTCACCGCATACATTATAATATACACATCCTTGACATGGATGTTTTACATTGTTGTTTGTATTCATAAGTTATTCCTCCATTTCATCTGTATCAATTTTTTCTATATCATTCTTTATCTTCCCAAGAAACTGTTCTATATAGAATCATGATTATGTCCTCCTCTTACATTATTGCATTTTTTCTCCTTCCATCCTTTATTGACTTGCTATATATAGAATGTGTTTTATGATTTAAAATAAAACAAATAAAAAAGCCGTTCATATTGAACGGCTGAAAAATTGCAATTTATTTGTTATTGATTCTCTTTTGAGCATCCTCATATACCTTTTCATCTTCCCGCATCGAAACTATAATTATTTCCATAGTATCTTCAACACGAATGATCTGATATACAACTCTGATCCCTGATTTTTTTAATTTGATTTTATAAAGATTAGTTAGGTTAATGCCTCTTTTATTTCCAAGCGGCTTCCCATATCCACCTTCATTCTGTGGCAATGGATTGGTTTTAACCTTATCTATTGCCTTTAATACCTGTTTGCGCTGCGAATTATCCAATTTTTTCAGATCTTCCAGCGCATCATCAAAATATGATACTTTCCACATTATTCGATTTCAACATCCTCCATTTCATCAAGCTCTTCCTGGGTTATGTTGAATTTCTTCATTACCTCATCCTCAGAATGTAATTTTTGATTAGATAATAATCTTGTGTTTGCTTCAACCAGCAAATTATAATCTTCTTCTATTTCCATCAGCCGTTTATATTCGTCTGGTGAAAGAAGAACTGCCGATGGTTGATTATTTTTCAATACAACCATCTCTTTTTTTGTTGTTAATTCATCAAAAATTTTTGCTGCCTGACCTTTATTGAATTGAGATATTGGAATAAGTGTATCTAAAACCATAATCAGTCCTCCATTTCTATCTGCAAATATACTAATAAATATATTGTTAAATTTGTTAGTATTATTATATGTCAATTTACTAATATTATCAATATTTTAAAAAAATAAATTTAATTCCAATCAGTTTATATAAAAAAGACCGCCTTTATAGACGGTCTTTTGATCTTAATCGGACAGAATTTCTACCATGTCCGGATTCAGTTTTAAATTGATGATCATATCATCACATTCGATTGACATAGATGTTGTTGAAATAACTTTCAATCCATCTAAAAAATTACCTTTATCATCAACGATATAGATATTGATATGATCTATTACTGCATTTGCCAACATTTCGGGTGTCATATCTTTCATTTCCGGGCAATAATTCAGATCCGCCCCTCTTGCTTCTACATGAATGGTTTTTCCTTTATTATTAACCGAGCCATATGAATCCATGAAATCAATGGATATTTCCTTTCCATCGATCAGCAATACATATGATCCTGGGGAAATGAATCTTTCTTTGATAATATCCTTATTGAATTTTACATCAAAATACAATGCTGTGATCATACAGTTAGTCCTCCTTTATTTTTGATCTGCTATATAGCACATAATTGAACAATCTGGAAAAACTTCAGTGTTCATATTACCGCGATCTGGATCAAGCTCATCCAGATAAAGCGGTGTACCATCACTTTCTTTCAGTATGGAATGCCCCAGCACCCTTTCCATTTCAGCTCTTCTGGCAAAAACTTCAGGAAAATCTACTCTGATTTTGTTCCAATAACCCATTGCGCCTTTTATGCAGCCTATGCAATTGTTATTGGGGTATCCCATATCATACATTCGGGGACGTGCAAAAGAAAAGTTATTATCAAAATATCCATGCACATCTTCTTTTCTTAGATATTTGTCTATTAGCGGAAATAAATGAGATGCCTGTGGATTATGCTCCACCATCCGGGCAGCTCTATTACTTTCAGAAAAATCATAACCCCAGACGTAGGTAAGATCATATTCCTTATGAGCCTCTTCCCATTCCTTCCGGACTCTTATTTTCATCCAGCTTGTGCAGGGAGCAAAACCTGAACTTAGTTTAATCATGTCTGCTGTTAATAGACAATCTTCTACACACCTGTATTCCCTTGATTTCACGATCTGTATCTTTTTGCCAAGCACTTTTTCACAATCCTTGATGAACCGGATTGAGTCTTCATGCTGATCATCGATGTCTATATAAATCCATTCATCGATAGAATCTCTTTTGAGCCAGCCAGCGACAAAGCTTGATACACCTGCTGAAATCCAACATACAGTTAATTTCTGTTTCATAACACCACACTACAATTCTCTAGTGTGGAAAAGTAACAATCGGTCTGGATCGTTTTTAAGGACTATATCGCTTACACCATAAGCAGTCCGGCCACTCCGTTACTCTTTACAATATGCGTTCACCATGCTAATCCGCATATAACCTCGTCTACGAGGATCGTTATTCCTTTCTTTCAATCAGTTTTATTGCTTCTTTTAATGCACACATGTCAAAATGATATTGCTTTGCATCATTTTCTTCCTTGTCAAACAGGGCTTGCTTTTCCATCGCGGCCAAACCTTTGCAATACCTGTTTAGAACCTTCATAACCGTCTCTTTTTTCATAGGCATTCATCCTTTCTGAGAAAACGATTGTAGTTTTCTTCAAGCTGCCCGATACTGGTTCCCTGGATAAATTCGCTTGACAACAAATTGGACCAGACATCGAAAGATATATCAGTCACATTTCCTTTTTCTACCTTGCAGTGAATATAAGCAAGGCATCCATAGGCTTCATACCGGATTTCCTCTACATTACCATCTAACTGATCCGGATAATCTCCGTTTGTCTCAATAGATAATTCTGTATTGTTAAGCAGCTCTATAATCTGCTCTTTCGTTGTTACATCACCAATAACATCAATCAGTTCTGAATAATCGCGGTTGATTTCGTCCAGAGAAGGGAAATCTCCATACATGTCATCTGATCTGTAACAAAGACTTGACGTATCTACCAAGTCAATTCCTCCTTTTATGATATATTGCAATCTATGAATATTCTTCTACTCCTTCCTTTCCTCTTATTTGATTGCTATATATAGATTGATATTCTGTGTAATAAATAAAAAAAGGCTGCCTATTGGCAGCCCCTGATCACAATATCAGTCAGTTAAAACTTAATCATAAGATCCCACTCTCCATCTGAATACATCATGACCTCATTGATATCATTGAAGTATATATCTCCTGGTTCATTCAAGGAACTTCCCAAAACAAACAAGCTTTCCAATGATATATTTTCCAACGGCAGATCAGTATTCTTGATTTCATCCAGTTGATCTCTGAAGCAGTAAAGTATCTTGGTATTATCTTCAAATAACTGAATACATGGAAGTAAATGTGATTCCTTATAAGTTAGCTCAGGTTTAACAGTAATATCCAGATGAGAATTATAATAAGCATTATACATTTCTTCTGCTGAAACCTCTGCTGGATCAATGTTATCAAATAAATACTCTTTTAAGCCGTCTTCGGTAACCTGAACAAGCCTCCAGTCACCTTCGGGTGTCAAGTAAAATATTTCTTCTATGTCCTCGCATATATACTGTTTTTCAGCATATCCCATAAGATTTGCGTATTTTTTGAAATTTTTCAAGTCTGCAAGCGGACAATCGATGTTTTTCTTGAAATAATTTAATTGTTTTTCCGTGCAAAACAATACATTACATTCATTTTTAAAAAAAGATATTACTTTCGGCAAAAAATCATCGCCCTTTCCATAGTATGAATACATTCCATCCATGTAAGGAACTCTTTTGATATATGCATTGTACATATCTTTTCCAGATATTTTCACTGCTTTTACGCTTTTCATCAATGTTTTCATATGCTTTTCCTCCATAACGTAATCATTATGCTGGCTGCTTAATATAGACAGACCAAAAAAAATCTTCCCTGGATAAATAATTTGATTTTTCATACTCCTGAATAAAATCATCAGAGTAATCTACCGATTCCTTCAAAATCCGGTTATCATCCTCAGCATAAGTATATAATTCCTGTGCCTCATCAGAATCATATGTCTCGAAAAATTCTGCTGCCGTTCTGCAGTCTTCTATCTCTAAAAGATAATTTTGCAGACATGTTACAGGAATTTCATAATTCACAATTCTACATGGGGAAAATTCATCATTTTTGTATGTAGAAAAATGAATTCTAACTGTATTGAAGTAATCATATATAACATCGTCCTTGATAATTCCGCGTTTTATTACCTTGCGATAACAATGCAGGATATCATCGAGGATTCTATTGGGATGATTTTTCTTCCATCTGTAAATTGCCTTAAATCCCTCGTCTACACTGTTCTTTTTCTTTGCACGTTTTACTGCGACCTTAACAAGGGCTATTTCGTCTGCTCTCATAAGCTTGTCCTCCATTATAATATTCCGATTAAAATGATTCATATAAACATCTTCAAAAAAATGTTATATGATTCAGTGTTCAGTAACTTCCATTACGCCATCAGTTCTTTCATAAATCAGGGTACAATATTTTTTATCTGTGTAATGAAATAAATGTTTATATTCCATGTAATTAATATCTCTAATTACATCCAAAAATATAACTTCATCAGTTATTTCAAACAGATAAATAATATCTTTTTTCCTTGGTTGATCTACAAACCAGTTCCATGATCCATCTCTTTTAGCTAATAGGTTACTGTCCCAATATTCGCTAAATTCCCTGGTAATATCAGGTGATAATGAATACATCTGATATTTTCCATTTAACAATTTGTACAAATATACACATCCATCTCTTGTTACTGCGATGTTATTATCTTTGATTTCAACACTTGTTTCCATAGATCATCCTCCGATATATTAATTTTAAAGTGGAATAACTCTTCCAACTTCCTCAGTGGTGTCAGTATACCCATCCTCTTTAATCACGACATTATTCTCGATATAGTAATATCCATCTTCAATCAATGGTTTTTTCTCCTTTGGATTTGGAATCAACTGAATGATGCATCCCATCTCACCAGCTCGATATACCCGAATAACATCCGCCTCAAACCGATGAATAAGGCCATCATCATCATAGATCTTCATCCATGCAGTAAACTCCGCTACCTTCATATAGTGCGAACCAATATGTGCTTTATTATCTACGATGTATGCATAATAATTCGAATCTTCACCAAAATTTAACGCAAATGTCTTAACACCATTTTCGCAGCCTACCAAAATCAAAGATGAATAGTCGGATGAACCAATATACTCCTTATTATATTCCTTGTAGCTGTGAAGCCCGTTGTTTGTATCTTTCATAATGTGTCCTCCATTTTCTAATTATTGCAATCAATATTTTATTTCTATATCTCCTTTCTTCTTCTATTTGATTGCTATAATTAGAATGCTATATTTAACAATGAATAAAAAAAGATGCCGGACAATAACCGGCATCTTGGATTGCTTTTTATGTATGATATTCAATTTTTTCGCGCATTTTCTGTATCTTCACAAATAGCGTAATGAATATTATGTCCCATACAACTTATGCCTCCTTCATTTTCCGCAGCGCGGTAATGATCTGGTTAATATGGGCTGTATGGATATCATCGAGTCCGGCATAAATTACCGGATTTTCTCTGGACCAAGCTGTTACTTCCGAATCATAAGCTTTTGAAGCATAATAAACAGAGTTCAACCAATCTCTGTTTGCTCCATATATTCTTCCATCATGGATTTTAATGGCTGCTATAACGGCAAATGTTTCAACCGCCTGATCATATCCAAGTGTTTCTACAATTATCTTTGCTGTATTATCTGGGGTCATAGTTTTTGAAGAATTATATATTCTTACAATTACTTTCCAATTCTTCGCGATTTCGTTTTTATACTTCTTATTGTATATTGCTTCCAAATCTTTTTCGATACTCTCTGGACCCTCGAAAGAATTTTCCTGCTTTTTAATAATATCCGAAAGAATTTTTTTAAAATCGCATTTCGAAATTTTCTGATTTTCTGGAGGATAATATTGGTCTAGCTCCTCAAAAATCTCTTCCATGAATGCCTTTCGGGTGTTTTTTATGATCTCATTTAAGTCACCTTTGCTATAATACGGTAATAATTCCATATGTTATCTCTCCTTATTATTGTCTCATTGATTATATAAATCATTGACGTACAACTTTAAACTTTCCAAAGTCTCAAATTCTATTTCTTCACCATTAACTATAATAGCCAATTTTCTTTTCCACCATTTATGTATCACCTCATAATCTCTGTAATACAATTTTACCACCTCATCATTAATCAATCTGATTTTCATAATATCCCTTTATCCTCAACTGTCTCAGGTGGTGCAATGATTAATCCATCCTTTTTCATATTATCATATGAGTCATATCCATGTTGCATAGCCACAATATCATAATAATCTTCCAATGGCATATTCCCCATGTTTGTTTCAACATGCTTTGCTTCATCACACCCAATAGACTGTAATTCTTCTCTCATTATAATATCTGTCCTCCTTTTTACGCTATGAATAATGTTTTCATAGCTGGTCTTCATTACTAAATAAATACGGCTTCTGTTTCACTGTATCTACCATTCCATTCCCCATCATCGTCATAACAGGATATGCATTCGTATTCGATATTTAATCGGTCAAGAAGGATTTGGGCAGGTTCTGTAAAACCAATATTGTAAAAAGATTCAACATCATCCTTATTAAAGTATTTACCTTCCCAATCATCCGGATTTGTGGCTGCATTCCATGCATCCCAGCCTTCCTGCACTGCTTTTATAGCTGTTCCTAACTGATTGTCATTTTTTATTAGATTTTCAAATGATAAATCATTTGTTGATGTTACACATATGATTTTCATAGGCTATATCCTCCATCATCCCATTGAAAAGGTAATCCCCTATCGAAAAACCACTTTTCTGCATCTTCTTTATCCGTGAAAACAGCAACTGAACTTTTTCCATCATCATATTCACCCCATATATTATCTAACAGAGGTTCTTTATAAATGAAATGATCATCGTATATTGCTTTGATGATAGCTTCTACACATCCAAATCCATCGATAGGGGTATCATCCCAACAGGAATATACTTTCATTCCTACCTTGATATTTTCTTTCGTGACTAATGACATAATTTTGTCCTCCTTTTGATATATTGCAATCATTTAATTTTTATTACTCCTTCCCTTCTCTCAAACTTGATTGCTATATATAGAATGACTTAAAGCAAATTAATTAAAAAAACTTCCACGAATGGAAGTTTTTATATATTATTTTTTATCTAAGCAATAATTCCCCCTGTATTCATAGATGTTTTTCTTCTTGCCTTTCTTTTTAGGTTCAGCGTATTTGTGAATCAAAGCATCCATTTCGTTTAAGGACGATGCAAAGATTTCTGTTCCGACAAAAGCATTTTTCTCAGGAGCTGGAGCTGTATCCGCGAGGCTTCTTTCAGCTGCTCTCACATCCTCTAGGTACTGCTTTTCCTTTATCTTGATCGCATTCATCTGAAGCATAACCTGATGCTTGATATTCCTTAGTGGACCATTTTTTGATAGAGCCTGTTTTAGTTCATTTTGCATCTGTTTTCTTTCTTCTTCCGAAGTACACCTATCCTTATGCATTAACCCTCCTCTATCTGTTCTGATTTTTTGTTTCCTGAAATATTTTTTGTTTTTCTTGAACATGTACTTGATTTTCAAGATTCCGGTATATGTCACAAGCAATAAAATGATATACTTGGCATTCTTGAAATACATCAATCCACTGGCGTAACTGATAGCTGTGCATGTTTCAACTAATGTTAGCAGCATGTATGTAAAGATCAAGCTTTCTGTCCACCGCTTCTTTCCCATGATCTTTTTTGACATGAGTACCGTGCTCAGAATAATAGATGTGATATAATATGCAAAATATGCATTGCTGTATTCCCAGAAATCCATTGGTCTGCTTATCAGGTTCCCTATAAATTGATAAGCTCCCTCAGTGTTTACATTTATTACGACCATCTGGGCGGCATCTAATACACATACATCTGATCCGGGAACCGTAGCTGTATACATTACATCGCTTTCGTCAGTTATTTTTCCATTTTCTTCAAATTTTTCAATCGGCGTCCCCATTTGAAGGAGTTTGGTTCGGTCTTTTATAGTCGATATGTCAAGCTGAACGCTGATTCCCCATATCAGCACAACCACCGATAATAAAATTGCAACAACGTGTCTGATCACGCGGAATATCTTTGATGATAGCACCTCTGCCTTATCAGTGTTATCCGTTTCCATGTCCTTTGTTTCTTTGATTTTAGTTAATTCTTTATTTTTTTTCATGATTTATACCTCGCGATTTCTTCATCCTTTTTCCTAATACACCTGAGTTTCTGTTTTTTATATTTCCTGATTCTTTTTCTTCCTGCTCTGTATTACAAAAAATCCTGTACATAGCTTATTGCCAAAACATCCTGCATGTAATCGTAAAATGGCTTTGATACCATGATTTTTTCTGGTGAGTAAATTATGTGTTCCTCTCTATCCAGTTTGTTTAATATCTTCACTTCTTCTGGATTGATCTTTTCATAGCTCCAGCCCTGCCCGTTTTTTATGCAGTAATCAATGTATGGATACAGTCGCAACTCTTCTACAGAAATTTCTCTTCGTAAAAATTTCTTTGCCATGTGTTGCACATCCTCTGTTAACATTCCTCTCATATTCAAGACCTCCAATCCTTTAATAAATGTGATGTTAGTATTATGGAATATTATCTCCTCAAAAAAACAGCTCTTTTCCTTACCATCTCCCGTAATATCCTTTGTCATTCAGCCTTTTCATTAAAGCCTGAAGCCGTCTGTATTCGTTAACTATATCTTTTGCCAGACGGATTTTATTTTGTAATCCTAATTCGGAATATTTGGGTTTTGGTGGGAAGGTGGCATAATACGGCATTTTCTTTCCATTAGATGTTTCTCTGAGAAACCGTTGTGCTTCTTCATACTCTTCTGCGGTTGCAGTTTCTTCTTTATATAAACTAATCCGATATGACACTTCATCTGCCAAAAACTGCATGTCCGATCTTCCATCTCTTTCACGCTCCGGATAATTAGATATGCTTTCTTCCAAGTCAAGTGATCTCACTATATTTAGTTCTCTTATTACTACCTTATCAGTTATTTTCATTCGAACGACTCCTTTCTTCAATATACATATATATTTTATAAAATCATACACATATAATCTTATTTTATTTCCAAAAGAATCATCGCATTTTATTTTTGATGTAATCTTCAACAAGCATTCTTGCAGTTACTGGTTCGAGATATATCATGCATCCAGAAATTACACCATCATTTAATTCTGGATCTCCAAGATCTGCACCATTCTGTTCAAGCCATTCATCCACTTGTGAACTGACATCCATTAATGCCATTGCATATTCTTCTCTTTTATTAAGAAGTTTCTGCACTTTCTTTGGAATTTCCATTAAATACCACCTTCTTCATCAATCAAATCCTGCACTTCACATAAAGCTTTATATCTGTCTTCTTCTAAGTCGTTCATCTACCCGATCAGCAAATTCCGGTGTTGTAACTACGGGACAGCCACACAGGGCATCCAACACATGCTTGATTTCTGATTCTGCTAACATATTATTTCCCTCACTTTCTAATCCAAGAAATCATCGTTTCATTGGATTCTAATAAATAAGTTTTGTTCCGCATTCTGGACAATGTTTCGGACGCATTTCTGTATAATCATCATTTCTTGCGACCTCATATTTACATATAGGACATTCAATACCGTCCATTTCATCATCACCTTGATACTTTACCTTCATTCCATCAATAAATTGATTTTCCAAAAGCACTACTCTATGTGCTGTCTTTATCAAAGTTTGAGAAGATTTTTCAAGAATTTCCGTTGTTCCTTCTACTTCTTTTCCGTATGGCAGTTCTTTGTACGCTTTTATATATTCTTGGATTTGTTTCAATAATTCATCCATACTGTATACCTCGCTTCCTTGTAAATCCTCATTTCATCAAATTTTATACTTTGCAACCGCATCTTCCCAATTGGCAATGATACAGATTTTGTCAATTTCTTCAGCAATTTGCTCTATTTGTTTTGCCGTATTACCAAACGTATCTTTAAGACCTCGACTGAAAGCTAGTTGTATATCATCCAAAGTCTTTTCCTTTTTTAATTTTAGATTGTATCGTCTGAGAAAATCTGGTAATTTTTCTTTATGGATAATTCCATAATGATTATCCCATTCCAACCATAAGGCTTCTGCAAATAATTCTTGTGGTAATCGCATATTATATCCTCCATTCTTCCAAAGAAACTCTTGTTTAGTTTTTAATTTTTTCGTTTTTCAGCACTTCAATAGATATTTTTGTTTACTTAATCAGGTTCATATTTACACTCCAGTTTTCTGCCTCCTGGTGTAAAATGTTTTATACGACTTATATCTTTATGTATATCTATAGTAAAGTAACTATTTACCACGCATAAATAATCAATGTCGTTATATCTGTTATTTCTCGGAATAGCTATACAGTGCTTACAGTTGTAACAACTTTTAATAATATTACCCATTTTACCCTGCCTGTTTAATTTGCTCTTTTTTTTAGTTGATAATATTGATGATTTTACCTGTTATTTTAATCATAATTCATCTTGATACATTTTTTCTAACCACTGGTCCATATTTCTCTTTTCAAAATAGCTGACAAGAAATATTCTCACATAAAAACATTGTCTTTATATATCATATATAGTATGTCATATAATTGCGTTTTGTTTGAATTTTGGATGAAAAAAGGCACCCGGATGGATGCCTATGGAAGATTATAATAGTATATTGGACTGCTGCCACTGGTAAATTAAATATATTCAACATGAAAAAGTCCATACTACTCATCCAACCATGAATATGCTGGGATCTGGGCGTGAACATTATCTGATATATCAAAATCTTCTATATGGGAAAGAATGAACTTATCGAATATTTCCTTTCCGCAATCCCAAGATTCAAAGAAATATTCCTTTTTTTCATATATCAAATCATAATTTACTACTTCACATGTAATTTTGTCCCAGCCTAACCGGTTACACATATTTTTTTCTAAACCATCATGTATCTTGATTTTATATATATTAGATTTATCAAAAGAGACATCTACAATCTCAAAAAGTTCCGGATCTGTTTTGGGATCAAATTGGATTAACTTACCATTTTTGTACGGTCTAATTGCAACATCGATTGTAGCTCCACGTATAAGCTTGTCTCCAACTTTATCTCCACCAAAATAATTAAATAAATAGTTTGCTACATATGTTTTTGCCATCTTAACATTTTTCCTTTCTCGCTTTTTGTGCTATTCGAATAATTGGGGTTTATTAGGGAATATATCACGGCTGCTGCCTACATGTTTTAAATAATATATATTCCATAAAACTGCTGCCATCCGTTTCATGCTTCCTGAAAAAATCTGCTTCATCCTCATTTGAAAATGCTATTTGCTTGGTGATCTTTGCTTTATTGATGATATTACATGCTTTTGTTGCTTCCCCATATGTCCCGAATACATAATACCCACATACACCATCATTGACCACATTGTACTCTGGTCTGTTTTTGCTTTTTCGTGCAATCGTGTAGCTTCCTCCAATAAAAAATGGTTGATATTTTCGTTTTCCTGCTGCCATAATTACCTCTTGGTCTTTCTTTAATTCTGTTTCTTGGTCATGAAATGCATTACGGTCTCTTCCCATGTGATCCCATGATAGTCTTTATACCGCTGCGCATTTTCATATTTTATTCCCAATTTCTCACAACACTGTTTTTTGGATGAATATATAATCCCATTAACCGTTATTGACCGCGCTCCTCCATGCATGTATTGAATGATTGCATCTTTCATAGATATCTTTTTTCTCCGTGAATATTGCTGCACATTGACATAGTTGATATCTAATGCCTTACAACACTGTCTTGCAGATTTATATGTGGTTCCGTTTATTGTAATGGGATATGCATACATCTCTCTCATCCTCCTTATATCATCCTACTATTAGAATGTAATTTTTTTTATTCTTTTTGAAATCATTTTATGTGGCCGGATTTATGCGGGATATATGGGAGACATGGGGGATCTAAATAGGATATATAAGGATTTTTTTTTGATTACGAATCCTTTGGTAGCGCATCATTGAATACATAATATTCTATCTTCCAATATATTCCCTCTTTATCCTCCCATTTATGGGGTGTTTTAAGGGTTTATTATGGAAAATATGCTTCATTTGGTAGCAATGCATTGAGTAAATATATTCTCAATGGTTTGAGTGGAATATGTAGGATTTATAAGGTTGGATTCGGATGTGTGACTACATATTGGTTATATAAATGAGACATATGGCAGCAGCTTATTGACTGCATATTATACTTTATTTCATTATATCTTGTGTATTTTGCTACATTTGGTAGCACCTTACTGAAAACATGGTTTCCAGAAAAGATTTTATTGTTCCTTGTGGAAAATTAGGGGAAAATAGGGTTGCAAAACGGCACTGAATAGCACTAAATACATACACACAGGCAATAAAACTATGCTGAGTAAGTGTTTTGAGCCTATTTAAGCCATTTTTGACCTTTTTTGGGTTTTTTGACCTTTTTTTCCCCTATTAGTCCCTAAGAGGGGAGTTTTCTAAAAAACTATAAATACAATCATTTTCATGGATTTTTGTATCAAAAAAAGCTTGCTACCATTAGGTAACAAGCTTCGTTTTTAGCAGTAAACCATACACGAAATGTATTGCGCTTCAGAAGATTTACTCTTTTCTCCTCCAAAACTATCCATATACTGTACACCGTTTTTAGTATGGCTTATAAATACTCTCTTATGCTTTTTATTATGTAAAACATCTGGATAGAGAGAGTAATATTCACTGCACACGAATATGTCAATATTACAATCCGATACTTTCTGTTGAAGCATTTTCACAATCAATTGCTCGCAAGTTTCACGATCCTCATCATTGATGTGACTGGTATATAAGCGTTCAATAAAAATTACTGCCTTATCATCCTCTTCCTCATATGATGCTGCAACATCCAGAAAATCTAATTTTTTCTGCCTTTGGTCTGTATATTTGGTCAGACGAATGATTGCTCTCGCCACTATCTTCTCATTCTTCTTAACGTAAACAATTTTTTTGTTTGCATCAAAATTAGCAAGAAGACAAGAATTATATGAACCGTCTCGATAGTTCATACAGGTATGAGTTGGTTGACTACCAATAAGCATTGTGTCTCGGAAGCTATATGTTTCATATGCTTCAAATTTTTTCTCTTTTATTCGAGAATTACTTTTCCACATAGTGAAGACGTTTGGATTGTCGGATTCTATCTCTTTTTGAAGATTAAAAAATTTGAATTCCTCCATCTTCCCCATAACTTCAGCTTTGACTATTTTAATAATCGCCTCTTTCTGATCTTGCTGGGATTGTTTATAGTAGGTCATTGCAATATCTGTATTACCTGATACACAAAAATCTCTATAACTTTCCATATATTCATCCGGAAGTGATAATAAACGTCTCAATGTAACACAATCCCTATCTATCATGACATAATCATTGATATTTTCCCTCAACGATTTGGATGCATCCATATTTTTTGTAACTACAAAATAGTATTCTGTTGCAGTTTTACATTCCGCTATCAAATGATCATACTCCTCCGGCAGTTCCAATCTCATTAGGACCGTGCCAACCTCTGTGTCTGTTGGAGCATCATTTTTCCAATCAGATAATTTTCTCTTGTTGATTCTACTTAATAATTGAGTGTAATCATCTGAAAAAGTGACTCCTGCATTAACAAGTTGCTTAAATTTCAACACTTTATCGTCGATAGATCCTGTCATTGACTCATAGAAATCCTGAGCATTGCTGTTACGATTGCCATGTTTGGCTTCATTTACAAGCAGAAACTCCCGTCCTGTATAAGAATATCCGTTGTTCTTCATATAACATGTTACATTTGCAAGCTTAATTATATCCGATTCTGCAAGTTCGTTCAGATTCAAGCATTGAACAGTTTCCCTGTTGAATACAGAATCCGGATCAAATTCGATATCTGGCCGCTTGTTCAATATCTCCAAAAAATGATTTTTTTTCTTAGATACAGCCTCAATAATAATTTTTTTCATGGTAGTCAACATATCCCTACTGAATAGATTCGCATATCTATTGTCTGTACATATGTTCATGAACTCCATATCATTATTTACACGCGGACATCCTTTTCGTAAATAATGCAGTAAAAGATTAGCATTAAAATGAAGTGTTTTGAAAAACCACAGGCATTCTTTGAAAATATAATCATCTTTAATTGTAAAATTAATCTTGATAAGAGTTTTCAATACTTTATCAGGATCTTTAATGCCTAAGATATCCAAATCAATCATGATGAGATTTTTCTGATAGAGAAAATCTAATAACTTGGCATAAGGAACCAATTTTTTTAGATTATCACTTTTCGTTAATCTTACCGCATTCATTGCCCTGTTAATTTTCTTCAAATCCTCCAGCGGCATAGACATAATTGTCATATTCGAATTGCAGCGTATATAACAATTCATTATATTATTGGTTTTACAAAAAGCAAATAACCCTATGTTATCTTTTGAAAGATTGTATTGATGAAAATCATCTGGAGATAACAGCTTTAAATCAATATCATGATCGAAAATATATTTCCACAAAGATATTGAATAATCAGAAGACTGATCAATTAAGTCGATTGCATCCGCTCTATTATAATTGTAGATTAATGCTTTAAGCTCTGATGATAAATCGCACTTTTCTATTTGACTAATTACTTCCTCAGAACCATCTCTTGCCACCGCTTTAAACCCAGCCTTGGATTGCAAAGCTGATATTTTCGCACATTCAAATATATTCATATGTTTAGTCCTCCATTATTTTTATTTTGTTGAGAATCTCCTGAAACTCAGGAATTGAAAAATTGAAATTTCTTGCATAAGAATAAATGTTTTCTACCATTTCAAAATATTCATCTCGTGAACACACACATATTTCTGTTGGAATAGGCGTTTCTTCTTTTAATCTGTTCCATACAGGAATATATAAATTACTATAATAACAGCAATACATGAAATCCCGACATTCAACTCCAAATATTCCATTTTTGTTGTCTGCCATTTTCGTTCGTATATTTGATATTATATCTTGAATCTTTTTTTCCTCTTCTGCATCTGCCTTTGCTTTCTTTTCTTCAGCCGTTGCATAGATGTCGAACAACCAGCCTGCATCACTAGATGAACATGATCTATATGACTTTCGATAGTTATCATAATACTTGCATATTTCCCGGTATGATTCTACAAGACTACTAAGTTCCGTCTCAGAAAATAATTTTCTTGCTACACTATCGTTATACAATAGTGCTCGAAGAAATTCATCAAAATCCACCATTGAAATTTCACTCAATATTTGAGCAACAAAATCTACAAGCTCTCTCGATGTCATAACATACTTATAGTTAATTCTATGAAACAGCAAAAGTAATTCGTTTGGTCTTTTTTCGCGCATAATTGATAACAATTCAAATGTTTTATTAAACTCAAATTCTATTACCATTCCCATAGCATTAATTTCCATATCCGCAACCTGCATAACAGAAATAAAATTATTATCTATCAGAAATTTTACATAAACTGGATATTCATTAATAAATTCAACCCAGTTTATGTCAGGAAACTCTAATAACAGCTCTTTTGTGGCCTTCACAGATCCTGCTATTTTACTAGTTAAAGCTACGAATATTTCCTTATTTGATTCAAAATGATGAAATATAGTTTTCCATTCCGGGATTAATTCATCTTCTTTGATTAGCGAAACTCTCTGTATGGTACAATCATCTATATTATCAGTAATGAAAAACATATTATTCAAGTTCTTAGGCGTTCCTGTGAATATACAATGCGGATAACATTTGCCTTCATAGTTAGTTGGTGTCTTCTTTTTCCAATATTCTCTGACAAATGATTGCTCGAAATCGTTCCAGTCATCCTCACATAAAAATAATTGCCTGAATGCTTCAACAACTGCGTTTGTAGTTTTTCTATCACCAATTACCAGCAAAGAGTAAATGATCTGAATGTCAACCGCAGAAATCCCAAGTTTACACATATCTGCAATCTTTTTTTCTGTTGGTTTTTTTTCGAATAAAGAGTTAAAGAAACGCACAGATTTATTTTCGCTTGCAATGCCGTTCAATGATCGAAAAATATATATGACATCATCTGACTTGAACTTACATCTAATAATATCATCGAAGTTTTCCATAAAAATATTGTATCTGACCTCTTCTGGAAGAAGATCTACACTAAATATTCTTGCCATCTTCAAAAATAAAATATAATCCTTTAATGAAACAGGACTGAATCTATTATTGAAAACTACATCTACCATCCGGAGCCACGGATCATCGCCAGCAGACAAAGATCTAATTTTTGCTTCTATATCATTGATTTGATATAGATTTATGTTTTCGTCTCTCAATCTATTTCTTAAGAAAATATACGAAACCATTTTTTCTGTTTCGTATCCTTGCTGCCTTTCAAGAAACTCTCCATAATAAGCATACGGTGTTTCAAATTCTGTAACTTGATCATCGCTCATCAAATCAGTTATCTCCTGGCTTAAATATTCGTATCCTGCCAGTTTTGTCAATTTTGATATTACATTTAAGTCCATAATAAGTCCTCCATATATTTTATTTGACATATCGTATTTAATTTTTACATCTCCTCTCTAACTCTGAATTTATGTCTATATATAGATTGCAAAATTATACAGAATATAAAAAAACAGCCCAGCAGGGCTGCTTTTTCAAATATATTATACTTCCGGGAAGGAAAACTGGTATTTACCAAAATCTTCATCCTCCTCGTCTAAGCAAAGAGAAATGTTCGCATCGTATTTTCTTCCGCTGTTTTTGGATTTTAAGTTTTTTACTAATATAGTTTTTCCATCTAACAGCCTGCGTACCTCTGATTCTGTCGGTATGTAACCAGATATCTTACCTAAAGCGAATGTGCATCCTTCCCTGTAACCAGAACACCCGTATCCCCAATTCATTTTATTTAGTGTTTTGCCGCAAAGCAGACATTTCAAGTTCGTTTCTTTTGGGGAATTATCTTCAAACTCAAACGCAATCCCCTTTTTTTCTCTATCAACGACCAAATAAGCATCAAATTTATTACCCGATTTTGCAGTAAATCCTTTGATTAGTGATGTTTTTCCTTTAGTTAATAGATTTATCATTTCTTTGTCAGGAATTTTTTTCTTTGCTATTATGTCACTGATACGGAAAGGACAACTATCTTCCCCTTTTTCAGGATCGTTTCCTGAGCAGATATATCCCCAAAATACTTTTTTCATTTTTTTACGACAGATTGGACAATAATAATTGCCCGATGAATTGTTTGTGTTATTAAATGTTTTGTTTGTGTTCATAATATCCTCCGTCCATTTTCTTACTGCATTTTCTAAATCATTCATGAAATCCTCATATGTGTCTTTTCCATCCTCAATATCATCAAGCCGTTTTTCCCACTTAGCTGTCATTACAGGTGATTTGAGATCTTCCACTGGACACACCGCGATAAGTGTAAGTCCTTTTTTCGTTGGAACTATGCTTTTTTTCTGTTCTTCTATATATCCTCTGTCCTCCAATGTTTTAACAATGGATGCCTGTGATGATGGTCTGCCTAGTCCTCTTGGTTTCCCATCCGGACCTTTTGACATAATTTCTTTTAATTCTTCATCTTCAAGCGTTTTTCCGCAGTTAATCATGGCTACAAGTAAGGATGCTCCAGTATACCGCTTAGGTGGTTCTGTTTTTTTAGGCTGAATAAAAATCTGTTTCACCGCTACTATATCACCCATACCAAGATCCGGTAATAGCTGCTCTTTTGGAATACCCGTAACTGCCATATAACCAGCATTTTTTATTGTTGTTCCCTTAGTAATGAATTTTTCTCCGTCCACATTTGTCTCAATGGATGTTGTGCTTAATACTGCGTCTGGATAAATCATTGTAATAACCGATTTTGCAATCAAATCGTATATCAAACTTTCATTTTTCGATAGTTGAGCTGGCATTGATTTTGTTGTAACAATTGCATAATGGCTGCCAACTTTCTTATTATCAAAATATTTTTTTGTATGATAATCTACCCATTCTGATCTATCAGGGAAATATTGCGAATAATTTGGATTGTTAGACAAAATATCTATAACATCATCCATTTCATCCATCATATCTTCAGGAAGAAACAAATTTTCCGTCCGTGGATATGTTGTATATCCCTTGTCATATAAGCTCTGAGCGATTTTCAATGTGTATTCAAGTGAAAATCCATATCTTTTATTTGCTTCCATTTGCAATGTTGCAAGAGAATATAGATTTGGTTTACCTTTTTTTACATCTTTTTTTTCGATTGATGAAATAACAGCCTCTTTTTTATCCGATATCTTATTAAAGATCTCTTTTGCTGCAATCAAAATATCAAATCGTTTCGTAATATGTTCAGCTGAATATTTATTTCCATTTGGACATATAAAATCAGCCTTAATTACCCAATAATTCTTCGGTTTGAAATTCTTTATCTCATGTTCTCTTTCACAGATCATATTGAGCACGGCTGTCTGGACTCTTCCGACTGACAAAGTACCATTTCCATCAAATTTTAAACTCATTGCCACTGTTGGACCAGCTCCAACAATAAAATCTCCGGCACTTCTTGCTTTACCTGCATCAATTACAGGCTGTCTTTTCCAAGATGGCACAAGATTTTCAGGACTAAAGGCTTTAATAAACTCTGCCTGTGATTGCTTATTGAACAACGCCCTTTCATATGGGGTATGGCAGTTTATAAAATCGTATATATATGCAAAAATCAGATCGCCTTCACGATCATCATCAGTTGCGCATATGATTTTGTCCGCGGCGTAAAATAGATTTTTTATTCGACAAAATTGTGCTGTGTTTGGGGTTGTTATTTTTGTTCCATATTCTTCCGGTATATATGGTAGCGGCAGATTTTCCCATTTTTTATATGATTCATCATAATCGTAGGCCTGCTTTAACCCTACCATATGCCCGATTCCCCATGTTACAATAGTTTCTTCCCCAGCGTATGTTATATTGAATAATCCATCTCGTATACGCTGCTTTTTTATTTCTTCGTCATAACGATTTAATTCACTAAAATTTACATCTGTGCCGTTATTTAAGTGAATACAATCGAGTGCAGCAGCTATTTTTGCTCCCATATCTGGCTTTTCTGCATATATAACAATCAATCGGTATCACACTCCTTAATTACCAAATAATCCTTAATCAAACGGTTGATACGTTTTCTCATTTCTTGATTGTCCTCGGTAGAAACTCCGGTCTCATCAATCCATATCAAAAACAACATGTACTCATTGAGATTTTCACATATTTCAACAAAATCTTCTTCTGACGGCACATACTCCTCTGCCAATACGTCCATCTGGTCAATTCTGTCATATATGCTATTATATTGTTCTTCTGTACATACAATTTTTTTCATAAATAGACCTCCTCATAAGTAGAATGTCAAAAATTTTATATAAATAAATATTTTTTTAGACATTCTTATAATAGGAGGCGATGCAAAATGAATTTTATAATATGTGCCGAGTACGAGAACTATTTACTCGGAAATTCAGATGGATATAAGGTTGTTCAATCAAATATGAATACAGGAGATATAAATAACCGTGTTATCAGTTTGCTCAAATATGTATTTGAGGATCTGCTTGAATGGACTCCATATATGATAAGAGATTATATATCCTGGGATTTAATTCATTGGCTTAAATTAGATTCAGCTATCAAAAAAGTAGAATTTCCTGTTGAACTTGACAAAGACAAAGATCTGTTTTACATAGCGCATATTCTATATCCTGATTTAATTTCTTATCGAAAGCGTGATTATACGCTTGCGTTGTATTGCAAAGTAATGAATAAGGAAAAGCGAAAATTTCCAAAGAATTTTTTTTCTGACAAGAATGGACAGGATAATTTAAAAATATGTTTTTCATATTGCGTGCAGCAAAATTTATTCGATTTATCTCTGAAAGAACAATATATGTATTTTTCAAATGTAACAAAATCGAATAATTTTCTGAAGAAAACAGGATTGCGAGTTGCTTATTACCAATTTTACACAACGGTTCTTGATCTATTTCATGATAGCTTGGGTGAAAATGGCAATGAATTATATTATCAGTATGCAAGGTTTATTCTTGGATTGAATCAGACGAAAGGAAACTAATATATGAAAATCCAAATAGGTGGTACAACAATTAAATTAAATAATCGTGAAGTTGCATCATGCAAAAAAATCGTATCGAAATTTATAAATGCTGTGCAAAAAGAAACTGACGAAAAAAAAACTCCTACATATTTTTTTACAATGCTTATCGTTATGCACCTTATGAGTCAAAGTATTTTAAGCGAATTTGATAGTGATGTTATTGCACAAATTATTGAAAAATTACATTCAAACGAATAAAAAAGGAGCATTGCTCCTTTTTTTATTTTGAAAAACCAATTACGATTGCAGACATGTTATCTGGATATTTTATAATATTTTTTGCTGCATCAATGAGATTATTACATGCGGGAACAACATCCTGCCCCGAAAGTACAAGTTCTTTCATGTTTTCCGGTCTTATTGCATAGTGTATGCCATCTGTTGTCATTAAAAATAAATCTGTATCCGTAATAGAAACACAAATATTCGATATATTAGGTAATGTAGATATTCCTAATCCATCTGTGATATTTAGCCTATATGGATGAACATAGTATGTTTGTTCATCAATCTCTCCAGCATCAAGCAGCTCCTGCGCCTTGGTTTGATCCTTTGTCAACTGAATTATTTTTGAATTTCTCAAAATATAAAATCTTGTATTTCCGACATGCGCAATATGCGCTCTATTATCAGCCGTAAATAAAGCAACTGTCAATGAAGTTGCGTACCCGGAGAAAGTTTCTTCATTCCCCATTTTATAAGCTCCAAGTACTTGATTTGCATGAAGTAACGCTCGTTTCAAGAAAAAATCAACGTAATATAATAACATTTCCTTGCTTTCATTATATATTTGTTCAATCTCCTGAATTATATTCATGGACGCAATGACCGCAGGTTGCAAATAGCCTTTTGCTGATCCGGTTCCATCAGCAATTACAGCAAGCAGGTTGTCATTATCCAATTCTCTAAATTGCACAAAATCTTCTTGACTCTCTCTTTCGACTCCTATATCAGAAGCTGCACCTAAATTATATTTACTCATCTTTCGCCTCTCTTTCTGCATCTGATTTGGATGCTGTAATATCTTCGTAGTTGATTACTGCATATGCAGTTATATATTCTGCAAAATCCTTAGAGAACTCTTGTGAATATGCTAAATATGTATAGATCAGCTCATCTTTATCATTTTCACTCTTCATGCATGCATCAACAAGATTTATCATTTTATCAATACATATTTCAACTGTTTCAGTTCCAGTTTTAGTATAATAATCATAGCTTCCAACCTTTACCGGATATCTATTTTTATCGTTTGCATAGGATATTTTTAACATATTGCATTCCGACTTTATAATACTAAGATGATTATCCAGATCTTGCTCACTTATATTATCATTAATATATAGAGTTACGATATTATCAAGCTGTGTTGCTGTCTGCTGCATACATGAAACATAATTAGTTTGATATTCAAACCATATTTGCCCGGTAATCTCCCTTTTCTTATATACGCAAATTGATGATATTATTGATCCAATTAAAATCAATATTGAAATAGCACCGGTTACCTTAGCTGATTTTGTCATTTTTTGCACCACCCTTCTGTTATTAGAATGTACCAAAAAAAAAATTTTTGTTGTATAATATAGAAAAGGAGGAGTAAAGGAGGACTACTAAGATGCAAACACCGCATTTTGAGCTGATGGATAATCACAAGGTAAAGCTATTGGGATTTGACCATTTAGCAGAACAATTTATATGTGTTGTAAAAAATCAATACATATTCCTACAACCAATCACCAATGATCAGATATATGATGATTGCCATCTCTTAATCACTAAAACAAATGAAAATATTGTAGAAGATTCAGTTTTTTATAGACTAATAAAACTGACTCATAGTGATCAATATCAATATTTCTATGTTATTTCAACCAATAGTTATATTCCATCATTGGTGTAATGAAAAAAGGCTTGCTGGGGACAAGCCTTAAAATTTTAATGTAGAATGTTCTTCCTTATCGTGTTTATATCGTGACACATCACTGCATGGTATTTGGATATCATATTCCTTATTGAATGAATGTTTTACCTTGACTTTTCTTTTTTCGTTAATCTTTCGACTTATGATTACTGTCAATATTCCCAGACCATATCCCAGTACGCCAGATATTCCAATAATTAAAAATATATACATATTAGCTGCCTTTCTCTTCCATTCTCGCCAGCAAAGTTTCTACCAGCGTATTAGTGGTTATGATTTCCTCTGTCTTTAGAAAAATAACCGAGTTAATCTTGTCATTGCCAGCAAGATTGAAACATAATCCTTTTTCCTTCTTCTCTTTCACGCGATTTATAATCGGTCTCGATTTATAATCGGTTATGAGATTAATATTTTCCTTAGGTACAATACAATTTTTGGTTATTTTTAATATTTCCATGCTCTTTGTTCCCATTTCCTCCTGTAACTTCTTCATATCTCCACAGCTTACAATATGGACATTTGTATTGCCGCGGACGAATTGGATTCCCGCATCTTTCACATACAAATTCTTGTTTTTTAAATTTTTTCTTTGCCATATACATACACTCCTTTTATATAAGAATGTCAATTTTTATTTTAATTTATAATCAAAAATAAAAATGAATCATATTTTTTCTAAGAAAAACTACTCTTATCTTTTTCCTTTATGTAGTTATATGCTTTATTCTGCCTTTTTCTGTTATTTTCCACATATACCTGTTCATCCGTACCTTCCACTTCGCAAAGCAAGTCCGAAAAAGAATCTCCATTATCAGTAAAACAATTTTGAAGATTGCGTTTTTCATTTTTTATTGGCTTTTCGCTCATCCTGCTTTCTCTCCGTTTCGATATACGATTTAACATGTACATAATGCCTGTCATGTATCCTGCAATAAAGGATACAACTGATAAAAAAATAATAACCATATTAGCTCACCTCTCTTATAATACAAAATCAGTCTCATTTGTAACATCATTTCCTACATCATCCGGATCAAAGTTTACAATCTGATCGGTTACATTGTCTATACAGGCATCAATATAATCATTGAGATCAAAAGTAGGTTCATCAAATACTCCATTATTCAGATCATTGGTCATCTGCTGTTCAACCATGTCATTAATTGAACTCTCCGGAATATCAACATTTGATCCGACTTTATCTTTTATAATGTCGGCGATATAAGAAGCTTCAACCCCATCCTGTATATCATTGTTCAAATCCGCGGATGAAATCGTCATGTCTAAACTGGTTTCAATATCATTGATTTGCGGCTCAAGCTGATTTTCATCCTGTATTGATCGAATTTCATCAATATCCATATCTCCATAACTGAGATTTTCAAGAGTTGTTGGCTCCGCATCCATGCTATTTTGCGCGGTTGCATAATCAATAGCATTGATTACATTTTCGGACATTGAATCGGATTCATGAAAATCATTAAAAATAGACTCTCGTATATCTGATGCATTGATTCCCGTGTCCTGACTCAAAGACTCCGCAACTATGTTTATTTTCTCGCCAATATCCATAATGTTTTCATCATCGATCACAGGAATACCATCATCGTTTGTGACTGATTCATCAAAATACTCCTGGTCAGGTACATTTTCGCCTATATAATCAATTATTACATCTGAGAATTGATCCATCAAATCTTCCGGAGATAATTCATCGTCACGAATGGCATCATTTATAACATCTTTGAAATCATCTCTATCTCCATTCAGGGAATCCTTTATTTTATCCGCCAGGTCATTTTGCTTTTGCTCTGTAACATCTTCATCCTTTTCTTTATTATCCGGGGAATCCTCTGAATCAGATGCGTCGCTATCTTTTGCTATGGAAACCTTCGGATCGTCTTCATCATCACTCACCGCTGCAGTCACTTTATTATCAAGCTCTTCAAACTCATGATCTGAAATAGCGGTCTCTTCCGGCTTTTTGTCGGCATCATCAGCAGTTTCATCATCTATGGCACTGGATTCATCTATTTTAGATGTTTCAATGTCCATTGATTCGTCCTGTTTTTCAATATCTTCGAGACTTTCATTAGTATTTGCATCAAGTTCTGGTTTTTCCGAACTATTTACATCGACCTCTTTTTCCGCAGGAACAATGTGATCTGTTCCATTATCAGATTCAAGTTTGTCCAGACTTTCCTCTTTACTATCTGGGGTATCCTTATCTTCCCTATCTATTTCTTCATTCTTTGCCTCGACATCTGATTTAAAGTCTTCGTTATCCCTGTCTACACCATCTGATTTCTCATTTTCTAAATCATTGTTTTTTTCATCAATATTTTCAATATCATTAAAGGCAATTTCGGACAATGCAGAAATAGCATTATCTATTAAATTCGATAAACGCTCTTTGAGCGGAACCTTATCTATGTCATGATTTTCCTGTGTTTTTTCCACTCCAGTATTTCTTTCGATATCTACATTAAATGCATGTTTAACCTGAATATCGGTTACTATTGTTCCTAAGATTCCACCAATGGCATTGTGTGACAACGCGTTAAGATATGCAATGTTATTGGCAGTAGACTCTACCTTTGATACATCGCTTTTTATATAGCAATCCTCACCAACTTTACCTCCAGCCTTAACGTAATCGGATATACAATTACACATTGTCATATATGTGTATTGATATGCCGGACTATTCATCAGAAAATACTCAGTTTTTCCCTCAAATCCAGAAAGAATTTTATCACATGCAGAAATTTTATCTCTCAGCTCTGTAAGCTTTGCCTTTGTTTCTTCTATGGCATTCTCTCTTTTCTCCAAGTATTTATCAATTTGAGCCATTTTTTTATCCGATATCTCAATATCCGCATTGGGGTTTCCAATTCTTGATATGTATTTTGTTCTTGGGGAATCGAATTCAGGATCTCCGGATTGTTCTCTTTCAACCGTAATTCTTTCCTCTGAAGATTCGGTCTTTTTTTCAATTTCTGCTTCTTTTGTATCATTTTTATCAATTATGTCTCTTGCTTCTATAACATCATGTAACCCTTCACGTTCAAGTGCTGATGCAAGACGGTTATCTATATGCTCAATATTTCCATCAAGATTATCGAATTCTCTTTGATCTATACCTTCATGTACTGATTCATATACCTTTTTTGAGATATCTCCAATTGCTGTATCTCCGTCAATTTTATATGCGAGAAATTCTTGATAATTTTCGGATTTTGAGTCAACTATACCGTGTCTTCCCTCTGCAAGCCCCATTTCACCAAGTTCAAGCATGGTATAACGAGACTCTTTTTCATCAAAATGTACTTTATAGTCATCGCGTCCATCCTCATCCTTTGTATCGGAAACTGCACTTTTGCGGTCAACTCGCGTACCATACTCAGTATATATCTCTCCTGTTTGCTCCTTAATATGAAGCTGCATCTTTTCATTTCCGTCTGTCTGATTCCAAGATTCAACAAATTCTTTTTTTGCTTCGATTGCTGAAGCGTTATACTTGTCATTTACAGCTGGAATCTCTGCGTTAACAGGAGACGATACCGTTTCTTTCTTTATAAGCTCAACAAATCTTGATTCCGAATTGGAAGTATCACTAATTCTCAAAGTTCCATCTTCATCATATAGTCCCTCATACTTCAATTCAAAATCCTGTCGTATATATGATGCCTGCTCAAACGAATCAGTATTGTTTTCATTAGCTTTACTTAAATCAATTCTGTCTGGCGAATTGGCAGCCTGCTTAATTTCTTCCAGCTTATGCTCGTAATTTTCCTTTAATGATGCCAATTCAGCAGTTAGGTTTTTATATTCTGGGGTGTCATGATCTGTATCCCTAAGTGCTTTAATTGTGTCTATGATCTCGCTTCCCACAGAATCCAGACTATCTATTCTATGTAATAGATCTACATCAAATCTGCTCTTCAGAAAATCCGAATTATCGCGATAGGTTTCAATATTAGCTTCAATGTCGGACATTTTATCATATAATGCTTTATATCCTCCCTGGATTGAATCCGATGATAAATGGTCAATAATACGATCAGATATTTTATCCAGCATCTCATCATTTCTTCCTGCCAAAATGGATTTTAATTTTTCAAGGCTTTCCGAATCCACCTCCATACCCTCATTTTTCATGAATGAAAATTTACGAACAGAATCATTGGAAGCCATATCTAAAAAATCAAGCGTGTCTGTTTCTCGCGCAAGAAATTGATGTTCTTTATCAGAAACAGCATCAATGCGGCCATACACCTGTCCCAAATCATTAACTGCATATGCATCTAAACGGTTGGTATGCTCTCCTTTTATGCGATATTCAAATGAAACGATCGAAACAGGACAATACATTCCATACATCCTGTTTCCATCTATATTCTCATTAAAATTGGTAACAAACGTCTTATCTGTATTGATTGTCTGTGTAACGCTTACGAAACTGATGCCCTCGCCTTTTATATCCGGCGAAATATATGCACTTAATTTATCAATCGGCAAGTCACGATGATTAAATCTGTATATATCTGACGTATCAACAACACCTCCAAACATTTTTCCAATATTGGCATTTTCTGTTCGAAGTGACTCTATATCTTCCTTAATTTCTTTATTAATTGCTGGTGCAATGTATCCTATGTCAATCATAGATTTATATTCATCGCCAATATCCACAAGCGAACTTGGAGAAACGTATGGATCTACACTTATCTCCTCATCCTCTGGTGGATTTTCCAGAAGATTTTCATCTACATCTGGTGCTTCATTTTCGTCGAGATTATCGTCTGTTTGATAATTTTCAATCACAATATCTTTTAACAGTTCTTCCCTCTGATCTACCTCGTCAAGAGATAATGGGGTGATCCCCAGATCATTTTCGTGTGTTTCGATTGCTATATTGTTATCTTTTGGCTCATCAGAAATTACATCGTCATATGGAAATAAACTTTCAATCTCATTTGTCCATTCTATATAATCTGAATTTGAAAAATTCTCTTTGATAAAACTATTTAGATCCTTCTTACTTGTTGATTCTTCTTCACTGTATAACAACCGCTCCTGACCATCCTTATTACCAAAAAAATCCAATGAGAAATCCTTGCCTGTCCGTACTTCAATATATGTTGACGGATTATCGACATTGACATACCTACCTTCATCCGTTGTATTTCCCAATAACCCTCGTAATCCATTTCCATTTTTGATAATATCGCCCAGTCCACTCTTAATCAGTTCGTCTCGAAGTTCCATAAATAATTACCCCCTTTTTTACTTTCTATAATATAGAATGTCATTAAATAAAATAAAAAAAAGACACTCTATAATTGAAGGGAGTGAAAAAATTATGTTAAAAAAAATGCAACATCCGTGGTTCTTTATTGGTGGTGGTATTATTTTTCTATCAATATTGTTTACTATGTGTAGCAAAAATAAACAAAATACATTGGATGTATACGACGGTGATGTGATCAGCACTCAGGAAATAACAACAGAAAATCTAAATATTGAAACCATTACATACGAAAATTCCAAAGCCGGGTTTCACATGGATGTTCCTGCGGATTGGACTAAAGTGGTTAAAGATGGATGTGATACATATATTCATGCAGCATCATCTTCATCTATTCAAATTCAAATATTACCATACGATTCTGCTATTAATAATGTAAATCAGGAACTTTTATCCTCTTCGATTGTACAGGATGGTTTCACTTTTGTTAATTACAACCGGATTGATACCTCATCATATGAGATTATGTATCAAAAGAATGAAATTTATGATTATATTGAAGAAGTAAAGTGGTCTCGTGATTATATCGTAAAAATGATATGCATATTTAATGATGAGAATTACAGCAAAATATATCCTTATTACGACCGGATCATCAACTCATTTGCATGGGATACAGATAATATAATCCCTACAAACCTGTTTTTATATTATAGCGAATATGGAGATTTTGAATTTTCGGTTCCTTATGGATGGACTTTCGGAAATACAAACACTTCTTTTGTTGCAATCAATAACGACAATACTGCTCAAATAACCATAACTGTATCCGAAAGAACAGATCTTCTAACGAATTTAACAGCAACAGATATTACAAACTACTTAAATAATAATAAAAACTCATTTATGTTAAAAGATTTTTCTACATCTGCGACTTCGGCCACAGCAACCGCATATTATAATAATGGCACAGCAAGCACAAACAAGACCTATCTGTTTGCAAACGGTCAATATTTATATAGTCTGCAATTTGATTTTTTTAATGGATCTATTGATGATTCTGTTCCGGATCTTTGCGCTTCATATTTTAGAGAATTTGTAACTCAGAAAATAATCGACGAATCACAAATTGCTACACCAACCGATTTACAATAAAAAAAACAGGCATAATGCCTGTTTTTTTACTCATTATCTTTTATTATCGCATCTATATCTCCATTATATGATATTCCATGTTCTTCATCTAGTGTAATATCTGTCTGGGTTGCCTGGGAATTGATGTCAGCATTTTTTACTTCCCATAATTCAATCTCAGATCCCAAGTATTGGAAAGAACCTGTATTTTCATCAATTACTTTTACCTCACAGGGATTTGTACGCACATATTCAAGATTAAATTGAGCTACTTCCCACTTGCCCCCGTCACATAAAAGCGTACCACTGATTGTATTGCAGTAAATTCCTTGTTGAATCGTGTTAGAGGTCATATCGGTTGTTACATAACCGCTGAAACTCAATACATACTGTTCAATATCTGGATTGTAAATTTGTAAGTAAAGTCCGCTGATAAACATATCTTTGTACGACATGGTTATATTTTTCCTCTGATATTCCTTTTGTAACATAATAGGAAAATTATAATCATGATTTTCATATTTACCCTGTTCCCCAAAGTAAGGTAATAATCGTTCTGTTAAATCGTCTTCTCCGTGATAATTAAAAGCCATTTTAACAAAATCTTCCAAATATCCTAATGCTTCTGTCCTTAATCTCTCACTATCCTCTTGCGGCACATTATCCATATTCAAATGATATATCATATCATTCACAGTTGAGAAATTGACATGATCTGCATCAGAATATTCCTCAATCCCATCTGATCCTGAATGCGTATCTATACTTTCTAATTGCACTGTTTCATTTTTTTTACATCCGGATAAAACAATCACCATTCCACATAAAAGTATAAAAATTTTTTTTCTCATGTTATTCCGTCCTTTCCGTTGCTGCATCATTATTTTCATCGTAACTCAATTCTCCAAGATCATTTACATGAACTATAAAAGAATCTCCTGTTAGCATCCATTCTGCTTCAGTTGAAGTCTCCTCATCTATAAGCAGTGATTTTCCATTTCCATTTCGTACAAGTTTTTCTTCGGCATATAGTAAGTTCCCTGATTCAGCATCAAAAAGATATGTACATATGTCATATTTGACATATGTTGCTCTTGTTACGATTGCCTGCTGTTCCGCAACAACTTCATAATCTCCAGCTCCATAGTCTTGATATATCGGGGTAAAATCCAATTCGTGACGTGGATTATCGGTAATTAATGGCTCTCCAACAGGCTGACCATTCAATGTTATAGTCCATCTTCGCTGGTTGCTTGTATAGTCAATAGTTTCAATATAATCCTTTTGGGCAGAATATACATGATAATCTGTCAGAAGCGCTATATACACATTATCATTAAGAGATGCCGTGGAACCTCCGAACAACATATTCTGACTATAATCATACTGCAATGTTCCATTTGCATTTCGGCTTGTACGCCACCCCTCGTTATTTGCCATTTGAGCGTAACCATTAAAATTGTCCGTATAATTATTAGTATAGTGTATTTGCGGCGAACCTAGATATACATTAGGTATGGCAATTGTTCCGGGGTTGGTATATTGATTTGATCGAATAGTATAATGCCCCGAATGTATTTCTGTTCCATATGCACTTGCGCATATCTGGCCGCCTAAATAAGGATGTGTGTGAAAAGCAACTGGACCTAAATCAAAAAAGAATGTCTGTCCATTATGTCCATTTTGCATTATTGAATACTTACTATTTTCATTTTTTAAAATAGATTCCCGTATATTTTCTTTTTCCTGCTGCGTAAGAGAACCCCACGAACCATCTTCTTCTAAGCTTGTACTTGGTTTAGTCAGGCTCCCCCAATTATACGTTGTATTATACCAACTTGGTGCATCCGTATGATTAAGCAGATTCACATTATTGAGCAACCTTGATATGGCAGACTTATTAAGGCTACCAATGGTCATATTAGTAATATACGTTCCGTTTCCACCACTAAAATATGGAAAACTGTTATTCCTTTTATTTACTAAATCTGCATACCATCCTTTTATCTGATTATATATATTATTTCTATACGATATGGCATTCTTCTCTTCCTGTGTATATTGCCGTGACGTAGAACTTTCTGAGTTATTGGTTGTTTCAGAACCTTGGTTTTGCTGGGATGATCCTGTCTGACCGTCGGAGGTAATTATCACAGTGGTTCCATCATCTAAATTGACAGATGATTCGCCGGCATAACAGGTTATAGGGGTATATGTTAAAAAAAATGCAGCTATAATTAAATACAGTTTCTTCTTTTTCAATAAAATTCCTCCTTTTACAACAAAAGGGAGCTGTTTTGCTCCCTTTCGAACATTGATTTCTTATGGCGTATTATTATATGGATTGGTATTTACATGTGAATTTGTGTCCATTGCACTGATTGTATCACCAGATTCGCCAATCTTATTTCCCGCCTGAGTAAATACGTAGGCCATCACCGCAATTAGCCCTGCGACGAAAAAAAGTACAATCGCCGTTTCAACAAATTCAGCACCATCTTCCTCATACCAGAAATCCCTCAAGTAATTTTTCATGTCATCACTTCCTTTCATTTGTTCTATTTATAGTATGTCATGAAATTATTTTTTTTGTAAAACACATAAAAACAATCGCTCCTCATTTAATGTCAGGGCTTTATTACTCACAGCCATTTTTTTCTTTTCTATCAGTCCTGTATCCTGATAATGCAGTAAAATATCATGTCCTCCGTCTTCCTTATATGGTTCAAGCGAATAATATGCATATGCTTCATCTGCTTTTGATTGAATACTAACCAGCATTGGTTCCTTAGTTATCCGGCATATATCTATTTTTGAAACAATTAATTTTTTTGTTTCCTGTATTTCGCCCTCTTTTTCCTTGATTTCCATATCAACACTTCCAGAAATAGAAATTACATTTCCTTCACATATGAACCCCTTGTATTTCTGGTACTCCTGCACATATGTACAAACTGGAATTGTTCCAGATATATCTTCAATATTGAAAAAAGCCATTGGTTTTCCATCTTTTTTTCGATTTCGAATAACTAGATTTTTTATAATTCCGACAATCGTACAGTCGCCAGAACTAATATTTGAAATATGTGTGATAGCTGTGGTCTTGTATACATCTGCATATCTATCCAAAGGATGTGCAGATATGTAAGCTCCGAGTTTTTCTTTTTCCACTTCCAATGAACCTGAATCTTCCTGTAAATCATCATACATATAATTGTCCAGTTCTTTGATAATTTCCTCTATCCTTTTGTCAGATTTTTCTCCATCATTCTTCTTGGCAGCATCAATATTTTTTTTATATCCGAGTATAACAGGCAAACTTTTTTTCTTTTGCTTGCGATTACATTCCTGAAATATGTCTGTTGCTCCAGCATCGATTAGTGCATTTATAGCATTTTCACTTATAGCAACTCGCATAACAAAATCCTTAAATGAACTGAATCTTCCATTCTCCTGCCTTTCATGTATTATTTTTTCTGCATATCCAGAATTGAATCCCTTGATTTTATTTAATCCAAATATTATGTTCCCCCCTTTGTTTTCAAATGTCAGGGAAGAATCATTTACAGACGGTAATAATATATCTATACCCATGTTTTTTGCGTTATATATCAGTGATTCGTATTTTTCCAAAGGTACATTATTGAGAACCGAGCAATAATAATAAGCTCCAAAATAATATTTACAATAGGCGGTCATATAAGATACTACTGCATATGCACAGGCATGGCTTTTATTAAACGCATATTCTGAAAAAGTAACAAGTAAATCCCATAACTTCTCAGCAGCTTCCCTAGAAGCCCCATGATTCATAATACCTTCTAAAAATTTGTCTTTATATGAAATGAATTTATCGGTCTCTTTCTTGCTCATATATCTTCGGATAATATCTGCTTCACCACTTGTGAATCCAGCACATTTATGAAATATATCCATAATCTGCTCTTGATAAACGGGATAGCCATAAGTCGGATTTAATATTTCGCTTAATTCCGGAATGCAATAATTCGGTTCTTTTTTCCCATGTTTTACCGCAATAATATCTGGTACAGAATCCATCGGACCTGGTCTATATACTGAAATAATCAAAATTAATTCTTCGATGGATTCCGGTTTGAAATCTTTGAACACCTTTTTCATTCCATCAGATTCACATTGAAAAACAGCCTCTGTGTTTCCGGCACAATAAATTTCTTCGAATACTTTTTTTTCATAAGGTATTTCATTAAGATCAATCTTTGCCCCCTCATATTTCCATATACGCCTCACTGTTTCAGTTAATTTATCAAGAATCTTCACAATTAAAAAATCCATTTTCAAAAGTCCGATTCTTTCCGCTTCATCTTTGTCACACTGAACCACCCACGACTCTATACTTTGATTGTACAAAAGTGGAATGTAATTCTGAAGTGGTTTTGCATCGCCAATGATTACTCCTGCCGGGTGGACTCCAAGCGATATCATAAGACCTTCCGTTTTCTTTGCATACCGAATAATTTCCTTAACTGCGTCATATTGCTGGCTGTCCTTATATGTTTCTATTATCATCTTTTCACAATCAGATATAGATGTTTTAGCTGGTATCAATTTACAAATTTCATCCGCAAGATCTGCGTATTTCAGTTTATCTCCACATGAAACACCGACCAATCTTGCAGCATTTCTTGTGGACGCATTGGCCTGCTGTGTCATGCTTGTCCGTATCTGTGATACACTCTCTTTGCCGTACTTATTCGTCACATATTGGATTGCCACAGGGCGTATTTCTTCCGAAAAATCTATATCAATATCCGGCATTGTAACTCTATCAGGATTTAGGAAACGCTCAAATTTCAGGTTGTATATCAATGGATCTATATTGGTAATTTCCAAGAAAAAGCAGATAAGACAACCAGCAGCAGAACCTCTTCCAGGTCCCACAGAGATTCCAATATGCGATTCCTCATACTCGGTCACATAATTCTTTGCATATTTTATAAAATCAGCAACTATTAAGAGATAATCAGCAAATCCCATCTTAACAATAACAGAATATTCATATTTTAGTCGCTCTCTATATGTAGGCAAAGAAATTTTATCCTGATAATTTCTCTTTTTTATCCCATTTTTAATAGATTCTGCCAATAATAATGACGAATTTTGACAAACGCTTCCGTCGTCTTGAATATATCTTGGATAGTGTTTATCATGTAACATCGAAAAATTAATCTTATTACAAATATTGGAATTTGCCTCTAACCCCTTCCTAATTTCAATTTCTGATAAAAACTCTCCTAATATTGCACGTAATTCATCCTCTGACATCACATATTGTCTTTTTAAGCTTTCCTCCACCTCTTCCCATGATTCGTTATCCATATTTCGCATATATTGCACATAATCCTCATTGCCTTTATCTGTCATATATGAATTACATGTGATCACATAAGCAGTATCAGTTTTATTCGCAAGTTGTATCAACTGCATGCATAGATTTTCTGTGCAATCTGCTGAAATCTGAATGTAAAAATTATCTGTCATGAATTTTTTATACTTGCTTATAATTTGAATAATTAACGATTGAATATCTTCATATACAAAACCTTCCATCTGCTGTTTAGCATCATTAAGTTTTTTATATTCAACATGATTGTTTTCCATTTGTTTGATTTTTTTGGATATTATTGTCGTCGTTTTTTTTAAACTACTTATATTTTTTGTAATTTCATTAAGCTCAACCTTAGATAACTCTGTCTCTTCTATTTCTTTTGCAAGTTTATCAACTTCGATAGAATACTGTTCTGTACCTTTATACGCCTCAATACCTTTTTTCCTTCGTGAATAATTTTTTTGAGATAATTTTTTTAGAATATCTTTTCTCTGCTCAAGCATATTGATCAGTTGCATATTTTTCTCTACTATCTCTTTGTTTTTTTGATATGCGATATCATTTGGCGAATCAAGAGTTTTCATTTCTTCCTCTAACTCGGAAATTTGATGTTTTAATTTTTTATTATGAGACAGGATGCTTTCTATCATTCCCTCTTTTCCACCAGTAGAAATGATAATATTTTTTCTATCAACATATGATTCTAACTCCTCGTAATATAAAAACGGAATTGTCTGTTCCTGCTGCAATAATTTATGATTTGCCAATGTTAGTAAGCGACAAATATTTTGATAACCATTGTAATTCAATGCATATAAAACAATTCTATACTCGCACTTACCATCATGAATAGCTAGTTCACAAGCTACAATCGGTTTCACATCATTGACTGCACATGTTTCTATACACTGAATGCACCCTGTCATAGTGTTTATGTCCGATACTGCAACATGTGTAGCTCCTATTTTTTTTGCTTTTTGTATTATATCTTTTATACTGGATATAGATTGATGCAATGAATGCTCCGAATGAGCGTTAAGTATTCCATATGCCATATATTTAGCCTCCTTATCTATTTTTATTATCTCAAAAATAATTCAATTTAGGTTTTTTGGATAAACATTTGTAAATGAAAAAGACAGACTAACGTCTGCCCTTTTCAAATAGATTTTTAATTCTTTCTATTTCGTGTTTTTTCTCTTGGAGAAGTAATTTTACTTCTTCAAAGTACCATTTTGAGTTGCCGTGGTATTGTTGGATAAATACCTCGGTATTAGTAATCTTTTTACCTAATTCATCCATCTTTTCTTCGCATCTATCTAATATCATTTTCTTATATTCCTTTGGGTAAAATGTATAAAGATAATTCCATGATAATGTAGTATTGCTTTGAATTAAGTATTTCTTCAATTTTGCATCATAAACTGATTTTGGAATATTAACAGATGTTATGTATTCAATATTCTTTATCTCAGTTTCCTTAAAATCAAGAAGATTTTTTTGTGCTGCGGTTAACCGCGGTAATGGATTCGAATATACTGTATTTCCTTTTTCTTTCGATTCAAATTCATAAAGAACTCCTTCCATATCAGCCAGCCTTATCAGCGCATCATGAAGAGTTAAATTTTCCATTTTCATTATAAAGTCAAGTGGAGAAAATGATTCACTACACCGAAAACAGGTGCATTTTTTCTTATATAGATCTACCTTTGCAGATCCATAATGGATGTCTCCATGAAACGGGCAAAGGAAATCTATATATTTTGAGTTAGTCTTGTAGCTGATACCATACGAATCAAAGATCACTGTGTAATCAGCATCATCTTTTAATCGAATAATATCATCATCTGAAAATTCATATTTCATACGGTGCCTCCTTTCATCTCATTTTTATATGCTTAATAATATAATGTGTAAATTTTTTAAAAATAAAAGACCATCTCTTATGGTCTTTTATTTTTATTGTTATGGATTTGACTGTGTATCGGGTAATGAATCAATCTGTTGTTCTGTATCAGTTTCCGGAAGTGGTATTTCCAGCTGTGTATTATCCTCCGGTACTGATTCCGTAGATATTTGCTCAGTAGTTTCTTCTGTCGTAATTGTTGATAAATCTGCTTGTTCCGGTTCCGACTCGGTATCCGGTATAATTTCATTCAATCCTTCATTTGCTCCAGAAACTGCAAAAAAGCTGATTCTATCCCCCGACTTCGAACTAAATCCCAGACCATTCCATGCATACATTGTTGAATATACAAATTGCCCTTCTTTATTTAGAATTTTCCGACCAATTTCTGTTACATATAGTTTTCCAATATGCGTCTTTGTCACTGGATCTGCAATCAGAAGATTTCCTGTTTTATCATATCCGTACACGATTCCGATATACTCTCCATCATAGGAATCAAATAAAGACACAGCAACACATCGATTATTTTGAATCATTTGCCGTACATACTGCAAATCTTGCAAAGAATTTGTATTTTTCGAAAATCTTCCTGTATCTTCATAATTGTAATCAGGTGTCTCAATAGTACAAGTAGTCCATCCTTCTGAATCAGGTTCAACATCTATTGATGTCTTTTTAGTTGCCGTTACCCAACCCGTATTCGGTAATATGGTGGCCATCGCCCGCGTAAAAACATTCGAATTTGCATAAACTACTTTATTAAAAAACGAAAATTCTACAATGTCTTTTAATTTTTCTTCATATACCTCTACATTTTCATATCCATCAATTTTCCATGCATCTTCCGTTTCAAGATGCTTTAATTGCGTATGTATATTATTTTTAACTCCATATACATAACTTCCTTTTTCTGATGGAAATTGTGCATACCCAGAAAAATTATAGAAATGATATCCATTCACAGTCTCAACAACACCACCTGCGGCTTTTGAGACATAATCATCTGCCCACAAAATTACATTTCCCATTTTGTATGCTGAAGATACTGTTTTATTTTCTTGATTATCTAACTCTTTTTGAATATTAACAACTATACTCGTGTCATAGTAATTTGGATCAGTTTTCGACACGTACAGCTCATAATAATCGGTAGCTCCATCAAAATCACTATCTTCGCTGTATATATTTGTTCCTTCTGTTTGTTCCTTTGTATTATCTATACCATCATTATCAAAATCCGAATCCGTGTTTTTCGAGATTTCTTCATTACATAATTTGATGGCGGAATAATTAATATCCACAGTATACCCCTGTTGCTGTTGATTATTTTTTTTCATGTTCAGAATAGCTGGTATGTAAATTAGCATTAACACTACGCTAAAACAGAACAAAACTATTAATAGTGACTTTTTTTTTCGAGATATTTCTGCTCTTTTTACTTTACCGTTTGCATTGTACTGTGGAATAGATTTCTCCTTTTTAGTTTTTCTCTGAGTAGTAATGTTGTTTTCATATAATACTTTGTTTAATCGACTCATAATAATTTCCTTTCTTCGTTTATTATTAGAATGTACTATTTTTATTTTTTTTTATAAAAAAAAGCCACAAAAATGTGACTTTTTTTACCCCTCTTGTTTTTATGACCAAGGAAGTTTCATTCCTCCTGGGAATCCTTGTGGCGGTGTCTGCTGCTGAGACTGCTGTGGTGGGAATCCCTGTGGCGGTGTCTGCTGCTGAGACTGCTGTGGTGGGAATCCCTGTGATGGTGTCTGCTGCTGAGACTGCTGTGGTGGAAATCCCTGTGGCATGTTTCCCTGCGGTGAAGTTCCTGGAGCTGTTTGCTGATCTCCATTTTCTTTTGAAATCGGAGCATCCAGAATCAAATTGTAACGGTTTACACATACGTCTGTCGTATAAATTTTCGTTCCATCTTTTTCGTAAGAACCTGTTTGAATAGTTCCGATCACAATAATATGTGTTCCTTTTTTCAGATATCCTGCATTTATATGTACTGTCAGATACTCTGCACATGTCGCAAACGCAACACACGAAATAAAATCTGCGCCTGCATCTGATCCATCCGATTTACTTCCTCTGTTACATCCCAGAGTAAACCGAACCGATCCTCTATTAACAACTGGATCTTTTGTTAAATGCCCTTCGATAATTGTTAAGTTGTAATTTTTTGCCATAGAAATTCCTCCAATCTATAATTTATTTTTACTTTAGGCAAATAGATGTAAGAAAGAATTTCTATGGAAGAGGGGGGAGGGCTCCACATAAACTCTATTTCTTACATCTATATTTATAATGTAATGAATTTTTTAAAATAAAAAACGCCTGAGAATATTCTCAAGCGTTTAAATAAGATGCAAGCAGAGTTCGTCTGCTTCCGGACTTGTCCGTTTTTATGGCAGTCTGCATTGCAGAAGCCTCATTGACTATAAATACCTTTTGTTTCGCACGTGTAACTGCGGTATAAAACAGGTTTCGTACCAACATATTACTTGGATTCATAGGCATAACAACAATCACATTCTTAAATTCCGAACCCTGTGATTTGTGTATTGTCATGCTATAAGATAATTCGACATCCTCAAGCAGTTCTCTTTCTATTACTATCGCATCTTTCCTAATTCTAACCATAAATCCATGATCCAGAATCTCCTCTATAATGCCAACATCACCATTGTAATAATCGAGATATGTGTTATTACGTGTCATAATAACCTTGTCCCCAACACGAAATTGCTGTTTTCCATAGATAAGAGCTTTTCCTGTTGAATTTAATAAATCATGAAGCACAATGTTCAGGTTATTGATTCCTGTAAGTCCTAGTCTGGCTGGACAAAGCACCTGGGTTTCGTAAGGAGCATTGTGATTATAAAGATTTTGGGTAAGATTTTTTATGATTTCTAAACTCTCTTCTTCGGATTTCGTATTGTAAATTTGAAAATCATTAGAAGAAATCAATTTTGTATTTCCTTCATTGATTAATTTTGAATTATCAATAATTGAAGATCCTTCTTTTTGGCGATAAACTTCTGTCAGATGGCTTTTTTTAATCAAATTGTCATTAGCAAGTATCAGGTCGTGTAAAACTGCTCCTGCACCTACGGATTCGAGCTGGTGCGTATCTCCAACGAATATCAATGATGTCCCTGTTTTAACAGCATCGAGAAGCATGTCAAACAATACTATATCAGTCATCGACATTTCATCAACAACAATCAGATCTGCATCTATTGGATCGTTTGCATCCTTGTGTGTTTCTCTTCCTTTTCCATATGGCTTAAAATCGAGCAGACGATGAATTGTACAGGCTGGCATTTCTGTACTTTCAGACATCCTCTGACTTGCGCGGCCCGTTGGTGCACACAATCTGATTTTATGATTAGGATGCATTTTTTCATAGGCAAGAAGAATTCCTTTTATGGTTGTGGTTTTTCCCGTCCCCGGACCTCCAGTAATTATTTTGATTCCTCTTGTAGAAAGAGCAGTAGCAAACGCCTCTTTCTGCTGATTTCCATATTCCATGTTGCAAGCCTTTGATGCATATTCAATCAGATCTGGAGAAAATTTTTCCTTTGTTCCCTGTGCAAGTCTTTTTATATTTCTCGCAACATTTTTTTCTGCTTCGACCAGTTTTTTTGAATAGATTACATTTTCGTAACCCACCTGCATAATTGCAAAATCTTCCGGCATAACAGCAACAACATTCACTGCGGAAATATCATCTGTAAAAGCACCTTTTTTTAATTTTTTTACTACCTGTTTCTTGAACAGCTTAATCGGTGTGTAAATATTCCCCTGTGCCGCAAAAAAATCCATTGTGTCTTTACAGGCACTTTGAAGTCTTTTTGTATCATATGCGTTACCATTTAATGCCTTGTGAATTTTATCACACTGTTCAAAAGACAATCCTATTTTTGATCCTGTGCTATAAGGATCACTGACAATTTTTTCTATGGCTTTTTTACCAAAGTATCGAACTGCTTTACTGCAATACGGGAATGGTATTGAAGCCATTGATAGGATTCTAAAAAGCTGCATTTCCAAATTCGTTGATTCGATTACATCAAAGATCGAATCAACTGTATCCTTCGGTAATTCGGTAATGTCCTTAAATGTCTTTTTGGCATTTTTCAATGTCACAAATCCATGTATATCACAGCCTGTAACAGCAACTATTTTTTCAGCCATGTTTCTTGATATATCTGGAAACTGATCAGAACTAAGATATTGAATCGTCATTTCTACATCATTGGATGATTCAATCACTTCAACCGCTATAAAATCCCATGTACCTGTATTTCTGGTGTTGAAATACCCTTTTATACACAACGGAGAATTTTTGCGGTACGCTGGTATTGATATATTGGAAGCGTCAACATTTAGCCAATACCAATCTTCATCAATTCCAGCATTATTCCTAATTACTTCTTTTTTAACAAACATACATTCCATAAAAAGTGAATGTTTTGTCTTTAGTAAGAAAAAAGATTTTCCATTTTTTTCGTCTCTCCATAAATTATTTATGAAGAGTCCATAAATTATAGTAAAATTTTCCATTTTTTCTTGCCTCCCATTTTCTATAAATTAATCATCTATTGATAGATTGCATTATTTTATGAAAATTAAAAAAAGAGGATCTTATGTCCTCTTTTTTTGAGATGCATTTATTCTATTTTATTTATTCTGCTAAGTTAACAACTGCTATATCTCTACATACGAGATTTTGATAATACTTCGTTTCTCCATTTATCTCTTTTTTATTAGTTGAGACATAACCGACACATGCGATTTTTGTTCCGTTTTCCACTAAATTAACAAATTCAGCCTGTCTACCAAAACAAGAAATATCACATTGCCGCGTTTGCTCTTTGACCTCTACTAAGACGCGGATGTGTACGACTCCATTATATTCAACCGAATTAACTATTTTACCGATGACTACCATCTCGTTGATATCTTCAACGATGCCGCCCTCGTCTCCAAGGATAATACCAGGATCGAAATACTCCAACAATCTACGTGGAGCAATCCGTATAAAATCGGCAACTAGAATTGTGTTCGGCTTGTACGATCCGTCTCTTTGCCGGACGTTCGCCATTTGTGCATGGCAGATTACAGTAATTTTTGTACCATAAGAAATTCCTTTAAGTAGCGCAGATGAGTACACTATAATTTCTGGAAGGTTTGATTCTTTACCTTTTTCTCCGTCCGTAACAATTCTTACTCTTGATGCTTTGCTTGAAACACTCATTGATATCACCACACCCTGTAATCGAATGCGGCAAAAGTCATTTGTTGATTTAATCATGGTTATTCCTCCATTCGTATTGCATCTCATTAATAGATTGTCTTCGCAAAAAAAAAAATAAAATCCACTCTGAAAAAAAGAGTGGATTTTACGCTTACATGTATTCTTTTACAAAACAATCTACCTCTGATATCGCATCAATGATATCTGGATGATCTACACTTGCTAATATGATTGTATTAAAATTTTCATCTGCATCCAATAATAACATAAGCTGTCTGGCCGCATCTGAATCCAAATTATCCAAATTATCCATCATGAGAATCGATACTCCCGTAATCTGGCTCACAACAGACATAAGGATATATGCTGTAACGATAAATTCTCCCGCGGAAATTTTATTTAATGGAACTACTTCACCAGTTCGAGGAGAAATTGTTATATCAAATTCTTCCTCTGTCATCAATGATATCTTAAATCCCTTTCGCAATGACTGGGTTTTTTCATCAATCATTTTCTGCAATGGATCAACCGCCTTTTCAAGCAATTTTGATTTAATACCGTTAGCAGAAAAAAACTTAACTGCAAAATCGTAAAGATTTACTTTATGTAGAGTCTCTTCAATATTTTTTGCCGCCTGATCTGATGCATCCTTTTCATACCATACATTTAACATATTTTGAATTTGTAGTTTTTCTTCTGCAAAATCTCCATTAACTTCTTCAGGTTTATCAAGGACTTCCGGAAGAGCAAAAGCATTGATGGTGTTCTCCAGATTAATTTTATTGTTCCAAGCAATCAGCTGATTATTGTAACTGTTGATGATTTCATCTCTTTTATCAACCTGTTCGTTACATCGAACAATAAAATTATATCCATTGGCCAGCTCTTTATTATTCGTTTCGACCAATGAAATAAGTTCTTCTCTAAGACCTGATTTATCCGCAGTACAAACAATTCTTTCTGAAATCGGACAAACAGGTTTATCAAGTGAATCTAATGTACGTTGCATCAATTCCACATTTGCTTTCATAATCGCAATTGTATTATTGGCATTTGCAATAGCATCAATAAATAGCTGCTTTTCTTTAATTGCCAGCTGTAAATCTGCTTCTACGGGCTGCTTAATATCCTTGTACTGATGTAATCTGTTCTTCATATCAGCCAACTGCTTTTCAGCATTTTCTCTAGTCTTTAATGATTTATTATATCTTTCAAGGTTTTTCTTATAATCATTCACTTTGGCTTCTATCAGAGCTATTTCTCCCTGTCTCTTTAGCAATTCTTCTTTGGTAACACCTGGCAGCTCTTTGGTGAATTTAGATTTTTCCTGCAAATTTTTTAAAACCTGCTTTTTTACCTTTCGTCCATCAAAAACTGTTTTATACGCAGCGTCAATGTCCGCAAGAGACACCTCATCTTCCAAATATTCTTTTATGAAAGAAATCTTCTCTTCATCAAGATCGTCAGACAACTCAACAATTTTACTGAAAGACGCTTTGATCGGTAAAATATCAATAATGAATGATTTTAAATCTTTTTTGGAAAGAGATTTAAAAAAAGAAGCTCCACACATCGCCTCGATAGAAGAAATGCTGCAACCAAACTTATTTTCGAGAAATTCATTTGTTGCTTTTTCCGTTGCAACCTTCTCGTTAACATAGTTTGTCGCCTTTGCTGACTGTGTTCTCATAATCGATGTTTCATCATCAAAGATAATTTTAATGCTGGCTTCAGGTGAATCATAACGAATATCTTCCTTTGTGATTTTACCTGTCAACCCCCATTTAATTGCGTCCATTGTCGAACTTTTTCCAGTTCCACAATGTCCAAGTAGTACATTGATTTTATCCGGAAGAAGTGTTTCTGTTGTAATCCCCCGGAAATTGTTAATAATTATTTTAGCAATTTTCATAGCTTTCACGCCTCCTTTTTTCTTTAATATAATTGCTATTTATAGAATGCTGATTATAATAAAAAATAAAAAATGGTTTGTACAAGAAGAATAAAAAGACTCCATAAATCCCATATATATGAGATAAATGAAGTCACATCGTTGAATACATTTTATTCTTTTTTTCTGAGAATAACCTTATCGCGGTTGGCGTATTTCCGTGAATTTGTTAGGTTTGCATAATGCTTCTTGGTTGTTGAAACATCCTCATGTCCGAGAGCTTCGCTAACTAAATATATGTCAGAAGTCTCTTCGTATAACGCAGTTCCAAAAGTAGATCGCAATTTGTGCGGTGTAATGTGTTTATTGGGAACTGCGGCAATAGCATATTTTTTTACCAGAGTTTCAATAGTTCGTACCGAAATTCTTTGCTTCCTTGACGATAGAAAGAGTGCATTTTCATTTTCCAGTTCCAACAGACTACGTTCCTCAATATATTCCTGAAGATATGCAGCTGCTTCATCTGAAAAATATACAGTTGCTTCCTTACCACCTTTTCGAATGATCCTCAGACTTGATTCCCGCATATTAACATCTTCCAGATTCAATCCCACACACTCCGATACACGTATTCCTGTTGAAAGAAGAAGAGTAGTAATCGCAAGATCACGTACTTTTTGCTTTTCATGATATGCGTTTTGCCTGCTCGACTTAAAATTACCATATTCAACCTGATTTAAAAAATCATCCATTTCATCCCGATTCATCCGTATGATTTCCTTGTCTCTAACTTTGGGAATATCAATTTTATCAATCACATTTGCGCTGATCATATCATTAGTGAACAAATATCCAAAGAATCGTCTTAATGCAATCAGTTTTCTTTTTATTGAAACAGTATCATTTTTATATTCTTTTCCATTTTTTTCGTAATGCTGAAGATAGTCCAGATATTCTTCAATGTTGTTTTTTGTGATATTATTTAACATTTCAAGTGATATGTCCTTTAATGAAGCAGAAGTATTCTCCATAATTAGGTACTCAAAAAAATTCCTAATATCTCTGACATATTCAAGCCTCGTCTTTGAAGTAGTACGAAATTGAATGCTCCGGATGTATTGACTGATATAAGGTGGCATATTACTGGTAATGGTTCGGATTTTTTCGATATCATGATTTTTTGTGTCTTCATGGTAGTTTGACATAATAAACACCTCCTGTATATATAGAATGTCACATCTTTGCGAAAAACTGGAAATTTGGAGAAAAATGCAGGAAGACTGTACAGTAAAGCGATTTTTGAAATAACTGTGAATTTTCACGTCAGAAACTTGAAATTAAATAAAGAATCATGTATAGTAAATGCATAACAACCAAAACAAATATCAATCTCGTGGAATCCCCACATGAGAGAGTATAGATGATTTTGGCAGTTAGTCCTTTAAAAAATTTTTTTCATGTGGAGATGTCGTCTATGGTAAATAGACGGCATTTTCTTTTTTTACGTGATAATTTTTCAAAAATAACAATGATTGCGTTTAACTAGGATTTTACGCAAAGATATATTACTCTTCCACTGGCTTTTTAGGGCATTTTTATTCAAACAAAAAAGGCTACCTGTAATAAACAGATAGCCCATATGCTTACGCAGCCAGTTTTGGTGGTTCGAAATTTGATTCTTTTAACATTGCTGCAAATGCATCCGCAAAAGCAACCACTTTTCCTGACTCGTCACGATGATTGTGATAAGTATAAAGTTGTTTGATTTCACCATCTCTATATTCCATAGCAAAATACTCCTTGTCTGGATCATCAATTTTACGGATGAAGAAAATTGTCGTCTTTCCAGCAGCCATTTTATCAGCATAAGTAGCCAAGCAATTATGCAGGCGGTTTCCTTCTTTTATTAATTCCTCTCTGGTCTCTGGTATTTTAACCAACAATCCTGATGTTCCTTTAAGGAATTTTTTTATGTCTTTAGACTTACACATGGCAGCCTTTAACTCTTCGGTCATTGCAGCATAATTCTTATCGAAAAATGCTTCTTTCTCGGCTTTCTTCTTTTTCATCAGTTCCTGATAATCCCTTGTCAGGTTTGCATCCGCTTTTGTAAAATCTGATGGATATTTAACAGATTTTGATTTAAGGTTTATTCCCAACTCATTGCCATATTCTTCGATTATATCAAGGTAATTAATATATGAGTTAAGAAACCCCTTCTTATCCTCTTGATTCTGTGAACATGCATAACCACAAACTTTCATGGGATTTTTAAATCTGTTGTATTCACGCGCAGAATAACCAAATAACTTTGTCCATTTATCAAACTTCTCCTGCGTAATATCCGGCACTTCCTTTAAAAATTGCCATGCAGCTATCGTAGGACATGATTTTAAAATTCTTAGCGTGTTTTTGTTGAGATTTAAGTTATCTAGTAGGTTTGTGTTATTCAGATCAATGGATCGAATAGGATCCATATAGGAAAATATAAAATCACGAGCCAGATCGCCAAGATTCACCTTTGCAAGTCTCTCATAAAAGTTTCTTCTTTCAGGTTTAGACAAATCAAATATGAAATATGTCCATGTTCCTATTTTATCTGCAGTTATTTCTTTTACCCACTCATTTTGATTATATGGATAAAAATAACAATATCCACAAAAATCATGCTTGAGAAAAAGTCCTCCAGAATTAAGATAATGTTTTGTCGACATGATCCACTTTCTTCCATATGGTGCTTCAAAATTTGCCCTGCTTACAGGTCTATCATAATATACTCTTGCAAGTTCACCGCCATACCATGGCTCCATTACAAAACTTTGCTCTTTTTTATTTACGACGATTCTATATGAAGAATAAACATATCTGACAACCTGTTCACCTGCCTTATTTATATCCCATAACATTCCCCATACATTATGATAGAACCAGTGCTTGCAACGATTTAAACGCTGCACCTGCCCCATTTTTTTACAGTATGGACATTTAGTATCTGATAAATGCTTTTTCAAATCCATCTGAAACGTCTTATTGCATGAAGTACATGTTGTTTCACCTGTGTTTTTTTGCATAAAATATACTGGTAGTCTTTGGAATAACCATGTTTTCATGCGTCTTGGAATCGGATTGCATATATGTTTTTCTGCTCTTTCAATCGCTTCCTTTTTCTTTTGACGCTTTTGGGCCTTAATAGCATTACAATGATCTTCATAAGAAGCTATTGTCTCAATCATATCTTTATCCTCAGATGAAAATTTGAAGAAAAATTTTTCTGTTTTTTTCCGCATATCTGAGGATAAAAAACGGTATGCGTAAGAACTTTTATTAGAACAATAATCCCCATCTAAGACTTTTTTAAAAGCCTTTTCTGTCCATTTTTCAGTATGTAACTCATATGCAATATGTTTTTTGTTTGTATAAAAAAATCTGGCTTTCAGACCATCTCTTTCATACACATCAATGTTTAATACTCTTTTTTTATCTACCACTTTGATTTGAGCTGTAAGGATACGAATTTTTCCGATATATTCGGAAGTTTCCTGTTTTGCTCCATTGATAGGTGCTATTTGTAACAATTTATTTTTATTCATGATTAGTCCTCCATTAAAATAAGAGTGTCGATTTCTCGACACTCTTCACTGCTCACCAATTATTAAATGAATGACAGCTGTTCACCTTCACCAAATGAAAAGTTTGCAAATTTGGAAAGAAAATCATTATTCTGATCATCTTTCTCTTTTTCATTTGCAGATTTTGATGCGGACATATCCGGTATTTCATCCGGTTTTTCTTCAGGAAGTCCTTTCGAAGAAGAATCCAAACCTTCCACTGATTTTGTATCATATTCAGTATTTGATATAACAACATCCTTCTTTTTAGTGGATCTCTTTCTCGGTTTCTTTTTCGCTTCATTCTTTTTACATTCCACTTTTTTCTCTGCCTTCTCACGCGCAGCCTCTTCCTCATCAATCTTGTAATATTCGATTGCCAATGGAAGTGCTTTTTCCTTAGTAAGCCAGTAGCATTTCTCAAGTTTTACACCATTTTCCCGCGACTTAGACGCAAAATAATTGAATGCTTTTTCGTAAGTTTTATTCTCATTCAGGATTCCTCGCGCAAGAGCTGAATCTTCGCGGGCCGCCTTTAGTAGCCCATTCAGTACATACAGGTTTTCATCGTCCGAAAAATGCATCATTTCACGATTTAATTTCTCAACCACCTGCAAATACTCACAAGAGTCAATATTACCCAAGGAAAGTGCGAAATCAACAAAGGAAGTATCTACATCATCATATTCTACATTCGATGCATCTGCTTTTTTTGAATTATTCCCCAAAAAAGTTTCATTAGTTACTTCCGTTATCGAAGAATTTTCTTTCTTGGCATTCAGTATTTCTTCCTCTGTTGGTTTTGGAAGTCCCTGCGGTATCCCTTGTGAAATTCCTTGCATAATTTCCATAAGGGATGTCGTACCCATTGGAATAACTTCGTCCTGATTAGAAATTGTTTCCATTTTGTCATCTGTTTCAATTATTTTTTCCTTATTTGCGTCGTTTGAGTCTGCAAATAATTCCGGAATATCTGAAGCTGCAACATCAACAAAACCATTCATTTGAAACATGTCCATTTGAGTAGTTTTTTCCTTATTCTGCCCCGCAGCCTTTTTTCTGCGTCTTTTTTCCGCCAGAATTGCGTATTTTCTTGCAATCTGGCCAATTGGATTTTTCTCGATAAAAACAATAGCTTCATCAAGTTCGTCCTGTGTTGCTCGTTTTAAAGCTGAAACAAAATTTCCGTCTGTTGACGGGATAGTTGTTAAAATATTTACAACATCACTCATATATAAGTCCTCCATTTTTTATAGTAAGCATATATTGATTAACAAATCCTCCTCTTTTCCTGTATTTATGCTTCTAAATATAGAGTGATAATTTAATATAAAAATAAAAAAAATAGCATCCGGAGATGCTATTTTTCATTGTGTCTTTTCAGTTAGGACGATAGACCTTTGTTTCAAGTCCAAAAATTCTAGGAGAAAAAGTTCCTGGTTCCAATGAATTTTCGATATTAATAAACTGTTCCATTTTTGAATCCATCATATCTATGAGGAATAGTGCATAAGCTTCCTTCGTTTTTGGCACTGATATTGCCCCCCACTCTAATTTGCCGTGATGAGATTCAATACAATGTTTCAGTAAAAGGAATTTTTCTGTCGGTTCCGGATAGGTTTCACAATCTCTATATTCAGAAATCATTCCACTTCCGATGGCCAAGTGAGAAGACAAATTTCCTAATGTCGTATATTCCGATGTACCAAGAGCAGATGTTTCCAATTCTCGCAATTTTCCAATATCATGTAACGCCGCTGCACAAAACAGCACTTCCTTATCAAGCTCCGGATAAACCGAAACAAGAACATATGCCTGTCTCACCATACGCAGTGTATGATAAAGCAAACCACCATAGTAATTGTGATGAACTGCCTTTGCTGCGCCCCAATAAAGAAGTTTATCTTTCTCAGCCTCATATATTCTGTGAACCAATCGCGGTAATTCCCCTTCGGCTCCTGCTGAATCACAAATCATCAATATTTCATTGAACATTTTTTGAGAATCCATTGGAGCCTTTTTTATGAAATCAGTAATATCCACAGGGCTGTCATCCTGCATATACCGGCAAATTTCATAAGATAGTTTTTCCTGATATATTTTACAGTTGATTTCAAATGATGCTACCGATTCCGGCGTTACAGTTACATCAGTTATAGAATGATTCCAGAGATTTGCTTCAATCTCCTTTTCTCCATCAGTTAATGTAAATACTACATACGCTGATCCATTTTTTGTTAATTTTTCTTCAAGCTTAGTAACCAGGAGAAAACCGATCGGTTTGTCTCCTTCCTTTATATTTTTCAATACAATCTTTTCCATCGATTTATTCCTCCATTTATAATATTTGAACATAAGACACAATCAATTCTCCACCTTCCTTGTCTATTTTATGTTCTGATAATAGAATGTATTGAGTAAAAAAAAATAAAAACCTCAGCTCATGTGCCGAGGTTTTATGTCTATTATTGAACTATTTTTCCTAAACAGATAGATTCATTTGTGATCTCTAGTCCATTTATCTGCTTGGCCACAACCACAAATCGTCCATTCTTCGTATGATATGCGCATGTTGACAGTGTAATCAGTTTATCCCCATACTCCGCAGTTGAATCCATCTGATACGGTGTTAATTTTTTGATATTATCTATGTAATTATTGTATTCATCCTTATTTCGTGCATCAAAAAAATTATAATATACGAATCTTCCGTCTTCATCAGACTGAATTTTTGTCCTAAATGCTGCAATTACTTCATATGTTCCTGTGCGATAAATAGAATCAAATGTTATGTACTTATGTTTTTTATAATATTCTTCATTTTCATATTCAGTCAAAGAATGAAACATTGTATCTGTGATCATATGATGGCCATATATAAGGATATTATCTGATGGAGCTGAAATATTTGACAATATGTTTGCAAATAGCGAACCTTGACCACTATATTCCTTATCATACCCTCTATGCAAATAATAATTCATATCTCTTCTGCACTGCATTACCGGATAATCTATTGAGGTGTTGTCAATCGTTAGCCACCCGACAAAATCCTGATTTTCAATATATAAATCTTTCATATTTTCCTGAATTTTTTTCCCATCAATAAGATAATAATCTAAACAGTCTTTTTTTTGTGATTCACTCCGTTCATTTTCTGGCATTTTTTCTTTTAATACTTCTATTTGATTCTCGGAATTTTTTATATCATAGAAATAAAATATTCCCCCCGCTGCTCCTATGAGAATAAAGATGGTGCATATAATTATTATCGTCCTCTTTAATTTCATTACTCTGTATCACTCCTTAATTTTTTCTCTTCCAATATTGACCACATCCGCTCATTAGCATCAAGAAGCATCTGTTCCAGATTAGATTTAGCCGTAGCCTGCACCTCATTGTAAATTGTATGAGCTTGATTATAAGCTTCAGCTGCATTCGCCTTTGAATATACTTCTTCTTGATCTATACCATGTATTCCATTTTCTGTTTTTTCAATAACATTTTGCATATCTTCCTTATCTATCATTTCACTACCAAAATCCGGATCAAGTGTTGGCTGTTTATTTGGATTTTCATGTTGATTTATACCGTTAGATTCATTGTGAGTAACCTCTGCTTCTACGGATATGTTCAAATCCGGTACTCCTGAAGTTTTACTGCAAGCACATAATAATATACAAATAAAAAATGCAGTCACCGTATATCGTATTATTTTATTCATGTTTATCTACACTCCTTTCATTCTATATATAGAATGTCTCTATTTAAAAAAAATACCACCAGTTCATTAAATCGAACTGATGGTACTTTCATATGCCAAATTTTTTTGTTTGAAATGATTATTTAATTTCAATCATGTAGCATAATGACACCTGCTTCTCATTATAAACTATAATTTCATCATTAATTAAATCTAATCCACCATGAGCAAATAAAGCATCATGCCACATTATGTCTTTACTGCTACGGATATTTGCCATCCATTGTTCATACTTTAAAACATGTAATGGATTTTTATAAGCAACCTTAAATACAGCGAGATAACCTTTGTTTTCTACACCTGATCTCCATCTTGCAGAGATAGATGTATAGTTCATAGATTTTTTTGCTTTATTTGCATAATATAATCCGTATCCAAACATTTTTCCACAAACAGATACATTGGGATTAAGCTTCTGTCCATCTTTCATAATTCCCCAATAGTTCTCATTCTTACTACCATGATAATAGAAATGAATATCCTTTTTTGAGATATTATTATCTTTACAGTATTTCAAGAAATTTTCATCTGTTTTTTTATTTTTGACACGGTATCTCTTTTATAGATAAAAGATCTGTGCGATCGACATAACCATCTTTAATATGTTTATCATATGTTTCGTTCCATAACTGTATTCGTCGTTTCATTTTCATTGGCTTTGCTCCAACTCGACCATACTCAATCTCAATGATGTCTTTGTTCTGAATCATTTTATAATATCGATTATTATTATCCGCCGATAATTTCATCAAATATGCGATCATTCATTTAGTCCTCCCTTAACATATATTGACATATAGAACTTTTTACACCTCCTGCTTTTCCCTGATTTTATGTCTATAAATAGATTGCTTGTTTATATAAAAAGTAAAAAACCCCGCTATATAGCGGGGTTGAGAGGGATATTAATTTAAACAAGCGGTATATACCTGAATTTCGGTATCATACTGCTGTAACACAGTTTCGAGAGTTTTCGCATCCTCGATGGTTTTTTTTGCCTCCTGTTTTTTACTTTCGGCAATAGATATGAACATTTGATAGTCCCAATTATATAATTTGCTTTCTCTAATGCTCATATAATATGTATCATACAGATCAAGCGCAGTAAGCTGATCTGTAAAAATATTTTTGTTACGAGCCTCTCCAAGACTACATGAAATTTCAATAATTTCATCCGGCGTCTTAACTCCTGAAGATATCGCAACACTTGGTAAAACACCTAGATTATCCCAGTTTTCCAGACAATACATATATATATCTTCATTTGAAGAAAATTTTTCTTCTTTTGCCTGTGAATCCGGTTTAATAGTTGTGATCACCACAACGATAATTACCAGTGCTGCCATCGCCATTAAAATCAGTAAATTTTTTTTGTTCATAACTTTGTCCTCCGCTTCTATCATACAAATGGTATGATGAGTAAAATTTTTTTCATGTTTAGACATATCCCTTATGAGCCTCCTTTATCCTCTTATATTTATGTCTATTAATAGATTGAATAATTAAATTCAAAATAAAAAAAGGCTGCCGAAGCAGCCTCATTTTCATAATTGTTGTCTTTCAAGAAATGATAAATAACTATTTTCTCCAATGATAATATGATCCAATAGTGTAATATTCATCATTTCACCTGTCTTTTTTAGTCGTTGTGTCACCTCTATATCCTCTTGAGATGGTTCAACGGAACCTGAAGGATGATTATGTGCCACAATAAATGCTGTTGCTCCACAGAGACATAATTGTGTGAAAATTTCTCGTGGTTGCATAAATGTTGCATTAAATGTTCCATGAGACAACTCGAAAATTCCAATTAAACGATCTTTCCTAACGGCAAACGTCCATGCATGTTCTTCTGGCAGTCTGTCGGCATGAAAAATGCCATTAAGAATTGCTACAATATCTGTATGATGCCGGATGTTAGATACCGCTGAAAAATTTGAAGATTTCTCTTTTACCAAAATCGGCTTTCTGTCTTCATCTAAAATTGTTGAATATTGATTGATCCTCATATTTTCATCTCCTAATCCTAGAATTTTTTATTTTTCAAGGTTGCCTCGCCTGATTCAATTTTATCAAACGGCGTATTCACAAATGAATATACCTGCTCCGTAATTTGAAGATAACGAGTTGGAGAAACATTATTTTGCTTGATATGTCGATCAACAATGTCGTTCAATGCAATGAACACATCCATTCCAGTTCCGGTGCTTGAAAGATCTTCTAATACTTCCTCTGTCGCTTTTACTGGAAAGATTGCCGGGTATTTCTCTGCTACAAGACTAACCGTATTCCGAACATCTTTGATATCCATGTTTCCTAATTTCTCAATCTTATCCTCCATTTCCTGTAATATAAGACCAAAATTATCAAAACATTCATGATATTTTTCAATAGATGAATCTCCTTTGTGTGGCATTGAGATTCCACCAAGGACCATCAATATGCCATCACATCTGACGAATACATTGACTCGCACAGATGATAATCCTACGTCAGATGATGAAAATTGCACTCCAGCAGTAAGACTCGTAACATTACACCCAAAATCATTAAGTTTCAGTCTCAATGATTCTTCGATTACTCTATCTTTCAGCAGATATTTTGCAATGGTGTACTCATGGGATATACTTGCACTTTCGAAAGTAAGATTTTCATGAATTGCTTTCAATTCATCTTCAAGCACATCAATCAGATCTTTTACTGGCAAAATCTGATACTCTTTTGAAAGAACCGCCGAAACCTTTCCATCACGAATGAGTATCTTGGAAATATCACCGTAATATGAGAACGCCTTTGTGATCCACTCATACTTCTCCTTTGCAGGATGTACCTGTTTGTTGGTTTTAGGTTCAAATCGAGTCATCAAACCACATTGCAGCTCTGCACGTTGCAAAATTGTATTATACGCAATTCCTCTGGTTGGAATCGCTCTGTACCCCTTTTCTTCCGGAATACATAAAAATGGTAATTCTGCATCGATGCATTCCTGTTCTTCTTTTCCTGCCGAGTTGATATCTTTTACATCAATGTGGTATGTTCCCATATCCACTTTAATGTCCTTACAATCACTTGGCGTAAAGAGTGGAAGTTTATTCACTCCATAACAAGCAAGTGTATTAATGAAATGTAACTTCCATTCATCAGTTTCCTTTCTGTAATCAATATACGATTGGAAATCCTCTCTTGACGAAAAATTCAATGTTTCATCGTCATTTAGATAATACTTTTTCATTGTACAGTCCTCCATTTTTTATTAGGTAAAGATTATTTGATTTGTTCCTCCTTCCTGTATCTCTATGATTTACCTTATATATAGATTGGTTGATTATAAGACGAATAAAAAACCCCTTGTTGCCAAGGGGTTGTCCGAATCAGTTAAAAATTATCTGAATTAAATTCCAGTCGGCATAATTTTCATATCCCAAAGTATCCGGGGTATTATGTAGCACAACATCAATATAAGATACCGCAAACCACATTAATATGAAAATTGCCAATAAAGTAATAATTTCTTTTATCGTAATTCTCTGATGCGATAATTCATCAATTTTTTCTATTGCACTTGCCATTTTTTCAACAGCAACTCTGATAACTTTCTTCATATAGTCCTCCATTTCTGCCATTTACTATGGCAAGTAAAAATTTTTTTCGGACATGTGTTTTACTCCAAATTATCTGTAATCACATATCTATATAGAGAATGACGTCAATGAAGAATAATAAAAAATCCCCCTTCGGATTGAAGGGGGTGGCTACTATCTAAATTTAAAACCACAGATAGAACAATAGTTATCTGCACTTTTTGTTATATGTCCACAGTCAGGACAATAGCAAATGATTTTTGTTTCTTCCATAGACTCTTCTATAGATTCAAATACTCGTTTTTTATTTAATGGGTATGATAGTAGAATTTTTTTTGCATCCTGCATGTTATTCACATGCAGGATGTCTATGTTACAATCTTTCCAAAATGAAAAACCTGCTGTGACCAATGATTTATTGAAATCACTATTTTCCTTTTTTGATTCAGATATTTTGAAGTCAATAACCTTATTATCGACCTTACATATATTAAGATACATGTATTTGTCCTCCATAAAAAAAAAGTAGCCATAATTCAATCTCCAATTATCATGAATATATAGCTCTATTTATATTATGTGGATTTATTTTTAAAATAAAAAAGAGAAGAACTGTTCATTCTTCTCATATTTTAATCACGCAATAGCTTCTTTAAAATTTGTACACCATTTGATTAATTTCGTACACCATTTTTACACCATTTAGGCATTTAATTATATAGTTTTATATAGTTTTTTATGAAATATATATTTATCAAAAATGCCCTTATTTCCCAGTTCCTGTAACCTTTTTCGTCCAGTCATACGGTGTGCTCTGGTATACGTAATAATTGAGCCAATTTGCATAGAGTGTATTCGCATGACATCTCCATGACTTAATCGGCTTCTGCTCCGGATCATCATCCGGATAATAATTAACCGGAATATTCGGATTTAAGCCACGCTTGATGTCGCGTTTATATTCCTGATCGAGTGTAAATGTATCGTACTCCGGATGTCCGGTTACGAAGATATTCTTGCCATCTTCTCCGATAATCAGATATGGTCCGGTAATATCAGACTCAGCAACGATCTCCAGAAGTGGATTGTCGACGATTGCCTGTTTATCCACACCGGTATAACGGGACTGTGGCACTAAGAATGAATCATCAAATCCACGTACCAGTGGTGTCCGTTTATGGAACGTATAATGCTTATACACACCGGAAAACTTCTCTGGAAGCTGGTATTTTTTCACACCATAACGATAGTAAAGTCCCGCCTGTGCACCCCAGCAGATATGCAGTGTGGACGTAACATTCGTAACTGACCAGTCCATGATAGCAGTCAGTTCATCCCAGTACTCCACTTCCTCAAACTCCATATTCTCCACCGGTGCTCCGGTAATGATCAGACCATCCCATTTCCTGTTCTTTACATGTTCAAAGTCACTGTAGAAACGCTCCAGATGTGATTCGGATACATGCTTTGATTCATAGGACATCGTGCGGATAAAGGAGATATTTACCTGCAGTGGTGTGTTTGACAGGCTGCGCAGAAGCTGCAACTCCGTATCTTCCTTTAACGGCATCAGATTTAAAATCAAAATGTCAAGTGGACGTATATCCTGTGTCATAGCACGGTGTTCGTCCATCACAAATATATTTTCCTGTTCCAGTACTTTCTTCACTGGCAGATCGTTGTCTATTCTAATCGGCATCTCTAAAACCTCTTTTCTTCTCTAAAGCTAAAGCATACCACGAATTTTTTATAACTGCAAGAAATCATCCTCGGAAATAATCGGAATTCCCAATGATTTCGCCTTTTTATTCTTCGATGAGGAAGATAATACATCGTTATTGATCAGGTACGTGGTCTTCGAAGAAACACTGCCTGCGACTTTTCCGCCACGGTCTTCGATCAATTTTTTAAGTTCATCCCGGTTTGCAAAATGATTGAGTGAACCAGTAATGACAAATGTCTTGCCTTCGAGATCCTGTGGTGCCGTATTCTCCTCGACGACAAGTGTCACTTCCTTCAAGATCTCACGCAGTACCCGGATATTGTTCGGATCTGCGAAATATGCCACAATGCCCTCTGCGATCACATCGCCGATCTTCTCAATCTCGGCAAACTGCGCTGCATCGGCATGGATAATTGCCTCCACATCATCTTTGAAATATTTGCAGATGGATTTTGCCATGGCGGTACCGACGTTCAAAATTCCAAGTCCATACAGGACACGCGCAAGCTGTGTCGTACGGCTTGCCTCGATGCTCTCCATCATATTGTCGTAGGACTTCTGCCCAAAGCCCTCTAATTTCACGATTTCTGTCTCATAGCGGTCAATCCGGTAGATATCATACAACTCTTCAATAAAGCCGCAGTCTAAGAACTTCTGCAGCGTTGCCTCAGATAAACCATCGATGTTCATCGCGTTTCGTGATACAAAATGTGTGAATAGCTTGATTGCCTTTGCCGGGCATGCCGGATTCGGACATACAAGCGTCTGTGCCTGATTGTCCTCGCGGATCTCTGTCTTACCGCCACACGCCGGACAAGTATCCGGAATCTCGAGTGTACCGGATTTCGTCAGGTTCTCACTGATCTGCGGGATGATCATATTCGCCTTATACACCTTGATCGTATCACCGATTCCAAGCTGTAACTGCTTCACAATGCTCACATTGTGGACACTGGCACGGCTCACAGACGTTCCTTCGAGCGATACCGCATCAAAGACTGCCACCGGATTGATCAGCCCGGTACGGGACGGACTCCACTCAATATGCCGAAGCGTTGTCTCCGCTTCCTCGTCTGCCCATTTAAATGCGATCGAATCCCGCGGGAATTTCGCTGTCCGTCCAAGACTTTTACCATATTCCACATCATCAAACGAAAGCACGAGTCCATCAGATGGGAAATCGTTCGTCTCGATTTTCTCTGCAAAATGTGTGACCATCTCCTGCATCGTTGCCGCTGTGACATCGACGTGTTCCACAACCTCAAAACCAAGTGAAGTCAGGAAATCAAACTTTGAATTCATCGTTGCATCGATTTCCGCATCTCCGGTATCAAGCATATTAAACGCAAAGAAATGCACATTCCGCTCGGCTGTGATCTGATTATTGAGCTGCCGCACACTGCCGGAGCATAAGTTTCTCGGGTTTTTATATTTGCTGTCAATATCCGGAATCGTGGCATTGATACGCTCAAAATCTGTATAGGTAATGACCGCCTCGCCACGGATCGTAAGCGGACCTTTGTACGCGATCTGGTTCGGCAGATTCGCAAATACCTTCGCATTGTTCGTGATGACCTCACCGATCTCGCCGTTTCCACGTGTGACTGCCTTCACAAGCACGCCATCCTCGTAAGTCAATACAACCGTCAGTCCATCCATCTTCCACGACATGACTCCTGTTTTATCACCCAGCCACGCTGCCAGATCCTCAACACTTTTTGTCTTGTCCAAAGATAACATTGGGGCCGGATGCCGTTCCTTCGGCAACTCACTGATGATCTCGTAACCGACATTCTGTGTCGGGCTTTTGGATAAGATCAGACCGGTCTCCTGCTCTAACGCCGCAAGCTCATCATACAACGCATCATATTCCAGATTGGACATGATCTCTGTATCCTGCTGATAATATGCTTTGGAAGCCTGATTTAACAGCTCCACCAATTCTTTCATACGCTCTGTTTTTGCATCCATCATTTTCTCCTTTTCCTGTCACGATCTCTTCTGCACCAGTCTCCGCAGCTCCTGTTCTTCGTCCCGCGTCAGCGTCCGAAACTCACCCGGTCGTAAGCTTCCAAGACGAATATTCATGATTCGGACACGCTTTAAGTGCACAACCCGTACATGCAATGCATCGCACATCCGCCGGATCTGCCGGTTCAATCCCTGTGTCAATATGATCGAGAAATTTCTCGTTCCGGTCTTTTTGACTTTACATGGTTTCGTTACCGTATCTAAAATCTCAACGCCCTCCGACATCTTCTTAATAAAATCTTCTGTGATATCTGTGTTGACTCGCACATGGTATTCCTTTTCATGATTGTTTCTGGAGCGCTGGATCTCATTTGCCAGATCTCCGTCATTTGTAAGAAGCAAAAGTCCGGTCGAATCCTTATCAAGACGTCCTACATAGTTTACCCGCTCCGGGAACTCTACATACCGGAAGATACTGTCCGGATCAGCATCCTTCGATGTACAGACCTGTCCGATCGGCTTATTGTATGCATAGATCACCTTTTTCGTATGCAGATGTACCGGCTTTCCATTGCAGGTAACAACTGAAGAATCGCCGACGCGTGTCCCAAGATCCGCGATTGTTCCATCCACCGTTACCTTTCCGGCTTCAATCAGCCTGTCGGCTTCCCGGCGGGAACAGATTCCTGCTTCACTTAAGTATTTATTTAATCGAATTTCGTTAGACATGACATTCCCCTTAATTTTATTAATTTTATAGTTGCATTTCTATATTAACAGTTGTATAATCGCTTTATAAATTTTAGAAAAAGTGTAAAGGAGGCATATTATGGATAATATTGATAAAAAAATTCTTCACTTATTACAGGAAAATGCCAGATATCCATTGAAGCATCTGGCAAGCAAAGTATTTCTTTCCTCCCCCGCTGTCTCTGCCCGTATTGAGCGTTTAGAGAAAAGCGGAATCATCTCCGGCTATCACGCAAGTGTTGCCCCAGTGTCTCTCGGGTATCACATTACAGCCTTTATAAACATGGCGCTCGATCCAAAACGGAAACCGGAATTCTACCCGTTTATCCAAGCATGTCCGAACGTTTTGGAGTGTAACTGCGTTACCGGTGCATACTCCATGTTGATTAAAGTATGCTTCCCTAGCACAATGGAGCTTGATACTTTCATCGGGCAACTCCAGAAATACGGAAACACAGAAACACAGATCGTATTCTCCACTCCGGTTCCGCCACGTGGCATTGATGTCCGTGCAGCCGATGAGGACGAAGACGAAGATGGTGCGGATGATTTCTTGTAAAATACATGGATATAATAATAGGGCTGTTGACGAACAACAGCCCTTATTTTTTATTATTGTCCGGAACTGATCGTATTGTAGAACTCTGCGAATGCCGCATCATTTGCAATACAACTGTTTACGTTATCCTGTACTGCTTTGTACAGATTCTGAATATCCGTTGACTGACTCTGTGTCTCGATGTAATTCGTAACTTCCTGCGAATGTGCTGAATTATCAATCTTATATCCATCTGCTGTTTTCACAACATAGAACTGATTAATATTCAGAGGAACACTTGTAATGTTCGCCATACTCAAGTTGCTTGTTACATACACAAGTGTCGCATCTTCCGTGTATCCCGGCATCGTGTAACAATTCACATTTGAATATGCCTTAATCACAGCGGAACGCTGCTGATAAACGGTCATATCATCGAACTGGCTTGGATCTGTAACATAGGTCTTCAGCTTGTCCTGATCGCAAACCGCCAACGCTGCATAATACTCTATAATCAGGGAATTGATATCCAGATTTGCATTTGTCTCGTAAGAAAAGCCGGTCTGGTTCGTCTGCTGTGCATCCGTCTGCGTCGCTTTGTCTTTGTTAAACATTCTCAGATCCAGATCCGAGAAGAAATAGAAATAGAATACAACGGCAAGCAGAATAAAGATCATCCAGCCAAGGAACAGCATCAGGCCTGCTATCTTTTTCTTTCCTTTTTTACCCTTCTTACTCATATGTCCTCCTTCGAACAACAATATACAAAAATGCACCAGAGAGGAATCGAACCTCCGCACATGGCTCCGGAGGCCATTGCTCTATCCACTGAGCTACTGGTGCGCGACTTCTAGTATATCCGATTTGATCTGATTTTTCAAGGCTTCTATGCTATCAAATTTTATTTCTTTTCGAATTTGTCGTAAAAATTCGATTTTCAGGCAGGTTCCATATAGATTTTCATTGAAATCCAGAATATTTGTCTCCACCTTAATTTTATGATCTGCGTCCACGGTCGGGTTATCTCCCACGTTCGTCACACCGCGATAATGCTGGTTATTCACTGTGACACGCGTCTCATATACGCCATTTGGCACTAACAATTTTTCTTCCGTTGGAATCAAGTTGGCTGTTGGGAATCCAATTGTAGCTCCAAGCTGTTTTCCATACTGGACAATCCCGGAAATACTATATGGGCGTCCCATATATTCACGGACGACATCCACTGCCCCCTGTTCAATCTGCTCCCGAATATAGGAGGAACTGATAATTGTCCCCTGCTCCCGCAGCTTCTCAAACGCAAGCACTTCAAAGCCATACCGGGTTCCATATTCCTGCAGCATCGTCACATCGCCCTGCCGGTTTTTGCCAAACCGAAAATCATTGCCGACGACCACATATTCCGGGTGCAGCCGCTCCACTAACACATCCTTGATAAATGTCTCCGGCTTCATCGCCGCAAACTTCTTCGTAAATTCACAAGTAACATTCCAGTCTATACCAAGTTCCTCCAACAGCCGATCCCGCTCTGGAATTGTATAGATGCGCTTTGTGCCCGGCATGTCGATGGAAAATACGACCGATTGTTTTCCTGCCTCATGGGACAACTGCAATACTTTGTTGATAAGCAACATATGTCCCTTGTGCAAGCCCTCAAATTTTCCTAATGCCACAACAGTATCTGCGATATTCACGTCATTGTATGCTAGTTTCTTCACGTCAGTTTCCTCATAAAAACATTTTAAATGGTTTGTATATCTGTTCTTCCTCTTTGTAATCATATAAGGCTACAAACTTGCCTGCATGATACACCCGGATTCTCGTATCCCGTCTTTCTCCCATATCTTTGAAAAACCGAGGAGAAAGCTTGTTTCCATTTCTCAGATAATTCTCTGCCTGTTCGGTAATCTCATATGCCGGATACTGTTTCAAAAGTGCATCCACTGGCAGGATTGCGTCCTGCAGGGTTCCATCTGCCTGCCGTACCTCGATCTCCTGCAGCGTCAATGCATCTGTCACAGAAAATCCATGCACTTCTTTCCGGTGTAAACCGGACAACACAGCCAGACAAGAAAGTTTTCTTCCGATATCCCGGCACAACGACCGGATATACGTGCCTTTCGAACAATACACATCAAAGCTGTAAGTATCGTCCGCTTCCTTCGTAATGTCCTGGATTGCATAAATCTCAACCGGTCTTGGTTCTCGTTTGACCTCGATTCCGGCTCTGGCATATTCGTATAATTTTTTTCCATCCTTTTTGATGGCAGAATACATCGGTGGTATCTGGTCATACTTGCCAATGAAGGACAAAATTGCACGTTTCACGTCTGCCTGTGTCAGCTGCGCGAGCACTGCTGCATCACCTTCCGCAGTCGTCTCACCGGTCACATCCTCGGTATCCGTCTCATAGCCAAGCTTCATCGTCGCACGGTAGCATTTATCTCCTTCGGTCAGAAGATCTACCAGCTTTGTCGCCTTACCAAGACAAACCAACAGGACACCTTCTGCCATTGGATCAAGTGTCCCGGTATGTCCGATTTTTTTCTGTTTTAAGATGCTGCGAAGCTTTGCCACGACATCAAATGATGTATAATCCTGTTCTTTATAAACATTTAAAATCCCGTCTATCAAAGCTGTTCCTCTATCATCTTTATAATATCTGCAACGACTGTATCAAAATCGCCGGTCACTTCAAAGCCAGCCGCACGGATATGTCCGCCACCGCCATAGGCAACTGCAATCTTGCTCACATTGACTTTGCGGATAGAACGCAGGCTGACCTTCATTGCATCGCCAAGCTGGTATACAAATATCGCGACCTCCACACCGTCAATCACGCGGATACGATCCACAATGCCATCTGTCTCTTCTTTTCCGCAGCCAAAGGTATCGAACATCTCCTTTGTCACAAATGTGTAGACAACCTGTCCGGACAGTGCCAGCTTTGCATTGACCATCGCCTGTCCCATAAGCAGATTCTGCTTGTAGCTGACTCTGTAAAAGGTATCGTCGATAATCTTCTGTGCATCCACGCCATGTGCGAGCAATTCACCGGCTACCTGCATTGTATCCTTTGTACATGCCGAATACTTGAACACGCCGGTATCATGTACGATACCGAGATACAGACACTCTGCACAGGCAAGCGAGATATTCTCTGGATCAATATGCCGGAACAATACTTCACTTGCAGAAGATGCGTCCGCATCACAATAGTAATAATCCCCAAAGCCCTGATTACTTCTATGATGATCCAGGCAGGCACTTTTCTTCGCCATACCGAAAAGCTCATAGAAGCTTCCATGCCGATCGCGGTCTCCACAATCCAGAGAAATTGCAAGATCCAATACACGAGACTCTGGTTCATGGCAGATGGCATCCGCGCCCTTTAAGAACGAAAACTTATCTGGAATCTTCTCCAGATACACGGTCACCTCTGCGTCATAGTTGTCCTGAATATAATTGTACAGTCCTAAGCACGAACCAACACAATCGCCATCCGGGCGGATATGCCCGAATATTCCGATTGTCTTTGCATCTTCAATTAGATTTAATAATTCACTCTTCTTCATTCTGCTTACTCTGATCCTCTTTGATTACCTCATCGATACGCTTAGACATATAATTTCCATACTCGATTGATGTGTCCAATACAAACGTAAGCTCCGGTGTATTTCGGAGATTGATCGTACGCGCCAGCTCGCGGCGGATAAATCCACTCGCCTGCTCTAAGCCCTTTAACGTCTCTGCACCAGATTCTGCATCGCCTAATACACTGATATATGCCTTACAATATTTCAGATCCTGTGTCACCATGACATCCGTTACCGATGTCATGGGATTGATACGTGGATCTTTTAACTCCATCCGAATGATCCGGGAAAGTTCCTTCTGGACTTCCCCATTGATTCGCTGTGATTTATGACTTGTCTTTCTCATTTCTATCTTGGTACCTCAACCATAATATATGCCTCAATGATATCGCCTTCCTTGATATCATTGAATCCATCCATAACAAGACCACATTCAAATCCTGTCTTAACTTCCTTTACGTCGTCCTTGAAACGCTTCAGAGATGCAAGCTCACCCTCGAAGATCTGCTCACCTTCCCGGCTGATACGAACTTTGCAGTTTCTCTGGATCGTACCATCTAATACATATGAACCAGCGATTGTACCAACACCAGAAGCCTTGTAAGTCTGACGAACCTCTGCATGACCGATGACCTTCTCCTCGAAGATTGGATCAAGCATACCCTTCATCGCACTTTCGATATCCTCAATCGCATTGTAAATGACACGATACAGACGGATATCAACCTTCTCACGCTCTGCAACTTCCTTCGCCTGATTGTCCGGACGAATATTAAATCCAATGATGATCGCATTACTTGCAGAAGCAAGAATTACATCACTCTCATTGATTGCACCAACACCGGAGTGGATACATTTAACTGCCACTTCCTCGTTGGAAAGCTTAAGCAAGCTCTGCTTAACCGCCTCTACAGAACCCTGTACATCTGCCTTGATGATAAGGTTCAGATCCTTTACATTACCTTCCTGAATCCGGTTATAAAGGTCATCGAGAGACATACGCTGCTTTGTATCTGCAATCAGTTTTTCCTTGCCACGGTTGATAAATGCCTCGGAAATCGTACGCGCTTCCTTCTCATTTTCTGTGGCAATTACAATCTCTCCAGAATTTGGAACGCCATTTAAGCCAAGTACCTCAACTGGCATAGATGGAGTCGCCTCCTTCACCTTGCGCCCCTTATCGTCGAACATCGCACGCACCTTACCATGCACATCACCGATTGCCAGACAGTCGCCCACATGCAAAGTACCCTTCTGTACCAGAATGGTTGCAACAGAACCACGTCCCTTATCAAGCTGTGCCTCGATGACAATACCACGTGCCTTCCGGTTCTTGTTTGCCTTGAGCTCCAGGATCTCAGCGGTCAGGATGATCATCTCCAGAAGGTTATCAATACCTTCCTTTGTATGTGCAGATACCGGACAGAAGATTGTCGAACCGCCCCAGTCCTCTGGTACGAGCTCGTATTCCATCAACTCCTGCTTTACACGGTCGATATTCGCACTTTCCTTATCAATTTTATTGATTGCAACAATGATCTCGATGCCAGCTGCTTTCGCATGGTTGATTGCCTCTACGGTCTGTGGCATAACACCATCATCGGCTGCAACTACAAGGATTGCAATATCTGTTGACTGTGCACCACGCATACGCATCGCTGTAAATGCCTCATGTCCCGGTGTATCCAGGAATGTAATCTTCTGACCATTGATAGATACTACAGACGCACCAATATGCTGTGTAATACCACCAGCCTCACCAGCTGTTACATCAGAATTACGGATTGCATCGAGCAGGGATGTCTTACCATGATCAACGTGTCCCATAACGCAGACAACTGGTGGTCTGGAAGTCATATCTGCCTCGTCCTCTTCCTCCTCACGGAGAAGTTCTTCGATCACATCAACCTTTTCCTCTTCCTCTGCAATGAAGTTGTATTCAAGTGCAATGTCAGCTGCCTCATCAAATGGAAGGTCAGAGTTTACATTGTACATCTTACCTGCCATAAACATCTTCTTGATCAACTGTGCCACTGGCACCTTGATCTTACTTGCAAGCTCGCCGACAGTCAGTACCTCTGGCAGCTTGATTGTCTTGATCACTGGTTCTACCGGCTCCTGCTTCTTTGGTGCTGGCTGATGATTCTTGTTGTTATTATTGTTCCGGTTATTATTGTTGTTGTTAAACCGGTTGTTATTATTGTTGTTATTTCTTGTGTTACGGTTGTTGCTTACCGCGTTCCGGAAATTTGTACCACGGCTCTCCTGCTTGGCTCCATTCTGGTTATTGCCATTTGCAGACTTGTTGTTATTATTCTTGCCCTGATTATTTCCATTATTGTTCTGCTTATTGTTATTATTTCTGCCCTGATTGTTTCCGTTATTGTTATTATTTTTACCCTGATTGTTGTTGCGGTTCTGGTTGTTATTATTGTTATTGTTCTTCTTATTCTGGTTATTCTGATTACCGGAATTGGAATTGTTGTTTGGCTTTGGCTGCACCTTCTTGTTCTCCTGCTTTGGTGCTTCCTTTTTTCCTTCTTCCTTCTTTGGCCCTGCCTTCTTCGGCTCTTCTTTCTTTGCCTCAACCGGCTTGTTTCCGCCCAAAGACTCCCGCACAAATTTCATCATTGCATCATCAATGCTGCTCTGTGCTTTTAACCCTTCTTTTTTACCGCTCAATATATCAATAATCTGACTGCTTTTTACTTCTTTTCCAAGTTCTGCTGTCAACTGTTTTGCAAACTCGTGTACTCTCATGGGTTACACCTCCAATCTTAAACTAATCCAACTTGTCAGAAATCTGTTTTGCCAGACCTGCATCTGTCACTGCAAGTACCGTCCGCTCCTGTTTTCCGATCTGTCTGCCGAACGTCGTGCTGTCAAACGCAATCGTATACGGAATCTCGTAATACTTGCATTTATCCATGAATTTCTTCTGCGTATTGCCCGATGCATCCTCTGCGATGATCACGAAATATGCAACGCCCTCCTGAATCGCTTTCTCGGTCAGGAATCCGCCGCTCTGTACTTTTCCTGCTTTTGCAGCAATCGAAAGCATAGACAATGCACGATTCTGATTTTGTGCCAACTATATCATCTCCTCTGCGATGGTCTGGTAGATTTCTTCCGGAATTTCCGTCTTCAACGAACGCTCCAGTGCTTTTGTTTTCTTTGCTTTCTCCAAGCACGCCTGATTCAGACAGATGTAAGCACCACGTCCATTTTTTCTTCCGGTCTTGTCCAGACATATCTCATCTTCCGGCGTCTTAATGACTCTGACAAGCTCTGTCTTTGGTTTCATCTCCCGACAGCCTACACACTGTCGAAGTGGTATCTGCTTTGCCAAGTTATCTACTCCTCATCTTCATAGTCATCGGCGTAATCGTCGTCATAATCATCTATAATCATACCCAGATCACGTGCCTGTGACTCACTCTTGATATCAATCTTATAGCCTGTCAGCTTTGCAGCCAGACTTGCGTTCTGTCCTTCCTTACCAATTGCAAGGGAAAGCTGATCGTCTGGTACAACAACTCTTGCACACTTCTTCTGCTTTCCGTCCTGCTCTTCTGTGTACGCCTGTACCCAGATTACATCGGATGGGCTTAATGCATTCTTGATATAAACCTCTGGATCTTCATCCCATGCGATAACATCGATCTTCTCGCCCTTTAAATCATCGACGATTGTATTGACTCTCGCACCTGCCATACCAACGCAGGCACCAACTGGATCTACGTTTGGATCTAACGAACGAACTGCAAGCTTCGAACGGGAACCTGCATCTCTAGAGATACCCATGATCTCTACAACACCATTCTGGATCTCTTCAATCTCATTTTCAAACAAACGCTTTACAAGCTCTGGATGGGTACGGGATACGTGGATGTTAATACCTGTATTGTTCTTCTTATCCTTGCCGTCCTTACGCTTGTTTTCTTTCTTCTCCGGTTTTTTCACTTCAACCACATACAGCTTAATATGGTCGCCAACCTTGTAATGCTCTGATTTTACCTGCTCATTTTCCTTGAGTCTGGTCTCTGTCTTCTCATCGAGGCTGATATAGATCGTATTGTCTACGAAACGCTGTACCACACCGTTTACAATGTCATGCTCCTTGCAGGCAAAACGCTCGTAGATCGCATCACGCTCACCCTCTTTGATGTTCTGGATGATAATGCTTCTTGCCTTCTGTGCTGCCATACGTCCAAAGTCCATAGACTCCAGTGGATACTCTACGAAATCACCGATCTCGTACTTGTCATCCATTGCTTTTGCTTCTGTCAGGGAAATCTGATTCTCATCATTCTCGACTTCCTCTACAACTTCCTTCTTGCGTACAACTGTGATCGCACCAGTCTCACGGTCCATATGTGCTTCCACAAGTACATTCTTTCCATAATCTTTCTCACATGCTGCAACCAGTGATTTTTCAATCGCCTCCATCACCAGTTCCTTGCTGACACTTTTTTCGCGCTCTAATTGATTTAAAGCATCAATAATCTCTGACATTTTTTTATCCTCCTCTTCTACTCAAATGCCAATCTTATCATAGAAATATCGTTTCTTGAAAATTCTTTTGGTTCTTCCGCCGGATCGAGCTGCAATGTGATCGTCGTATCAGTGTATCCTGTCAGGATTGCCTCGAATTCCTTACTGCCATCCACCGCACGGTAAAGTTTTACCTCTACCTTTTTGCCAAGATTCCGTTTAAAATCCTTGTCCTTCTTGAGCGGTCTTGTAAGTCCCGGTGAGCTTACTTCCAAAATATACGGGTCTGTCATCCGGTCCGCAGCATCCAGTTTTTCCTCCAAGCTCCGGCTGATCAGAACACAGTCATCAATATTGATGCCGCCTTCCTTATCCGCATACACACGCAGATAATAATCAGAGCCTTCCTTTACGTACTCTACATCCACTAGCTCAAACCCATGCTCTTCGATAATCGGAGTCACAAGTTCTGTGCAGTGTTGTTCAATTTCCTGTTTTTTCACGTCTGCCACCTTTCTGACTTTTTTGCCTTTTCAAAAACAAAGAGTGGGTTTTTATAACCCACTCTGCGTCATCTGTATTCAAGTCTTATATATTATAACATGTTTTTATTGTTTTGCAAGTACCTATTCCGCCTTTTTTACAAGTTTTACCTGCAATGCCTGTATCGTACCGCCTCCAGTATACGTGCCATTTTTTCCCCAGTCCGTCCAGCCCTGTGCCGACACATAAACGCGGTACAAAATATCATAGGAATCTGAGATTCCGCCTGTGAGATTGATCCGGATTCCAAGCAGCGGTTCCTTCTGTCCAACACTGCCCGCCTGTTCGCCGTCCTTCCGCCATGCACTTTGTCCCTGTGCCGTCTCAACCGCATACCGGACATTTCCTTTCGGGACATATGCGCCAAGCTGGATGCGCACCGCTTCAACGGATTTTTCCTGCTTTGTATATCCTGCCACAATGCCGTCCATTTTTGCTTCCTGCCAGCCAAAAGTCTGCATATGAACCGTATATACAATACCAGCATCCACTTCAGAAGTCAGAATACCCGCCTGTTTTTTGAGATAGCTATATAGATTCTGAAGTTCCACCTGTGTACCATTCTCCTTCAGATAAGCATATCGGAACAACGCAAATCCATCATATCCCATGCCATAGATATGCGCACATTGTGTTGCCAGATTATCCTCGCGAAGCGCCCAGTCCAGATCGGTATCTGAAGTTTCCCCCACCCGGTAGAGTGCAAGCCCGGCATACAGCTTAATCTCCGGGTTCGTATGCAGCGTCTGCCATACCTCGCACCGGTTCGAAAACATCGGAACTTCTTTTCCATCTGTCACATAGCGATCCGTCCAGTAAATCTGCGGCATCACATAATCCACATATCCTTCCTGTGAAAGCCACGTATCAATATCTGCCCCCTGACTTCGTGCATAATCCGGATTTCCTGCCGGACTGATTCCGAACTCACAGTCTGGACGTTTCTGTTTGACCGTCTGGTATACTTTCTGGACAAGTGCATTTACCGCCTGCATTTTTTCTTCCTGTGGCAGCGTATCCTGCATGCCGTCAACAAAGAAATAATCATCGAAATGAATACCATCCACTGGATAGCGTTCTAAGATCTCTGCCACCTGATTTACGACTAACTGCTGTGCCTCCGCACTTTGCGGATCCAACACCAGACATGTACCATTTTGCCCCTGATATTCAAGTATCATAGACTGGTATTTCGCATAGAACGGTGTATGTTCAAAGCTTGCCGTCGTTTCTTCCCCCAGCGACAGCCGATACGGATTGATCCACGCCTCAAAACGAAGTCCCTCCTCATGTGCCACAGCTACCATGATCTCATACGGATCATAGCCCGGATATGTCCGGGATTTGGACATATATTCGGAATACGGAAAATAGTCCGATGGATAAAAGGCATCTCCCATTGCCCGCGCATGTACGATCACCGTATTTAAGCCATATCTTTTCACGGTATCATACATGGCATGCACCTTCGCCCGGAAAGCCGCCTCGCTTTTATCGGATAATTCCGATTCCATATCGATATAGGAAATCCAGCACGCACGCTTTTCCATCTCCGTATTTGCCTGCATAGGCAGATAAACAGCAACCTGCCTGCTCTGCATCGAAAATACAGAAGAAAGCAGACAGACTACCACGATGATTCCTGCCAGATATCGTCTTATAATCTGCATATTTTACGCATCCGTTATCTCTTATAACTACTTATATGCAGATTATTTCTTTTTATGTTCATGAAATGCTGTAAATAACAGCAGTCCTCCACCTGACGCTACCAGCAGTGTAATCACGATACCAAGCGCCATAGAATCTCCAGTTTTCACCGTATCATCACTTGCTACAACTACCGGTGTCTGCACCTGTGTGGAAGTCGAGCTTGCCTTTGGGTTCACGACTAAGGCTGCTCGGGTCGTTGCAGTTTCGGTCGTTGTAGCTATCTCAGTTGTTGTTCCATTTTCTGTGGTCGTGCTCTCAGTCGTTGTTATTTCTGTTGTCGTACTCTCAGTCGTTGTTGTCTCTGTCGTCGTTGTTTCTGTGGTTGTAGCTTCCGTGGTTGTCGTCTCGGTTGTTGTCACATTGTATGGATAAAAATGTGATTCCGAACTCGCATTTACATTCTGTGCGATTACCTGCCCTTCATGATTGCCGCCGATCAGTGACACATTTCCAGATGGCGCAATGATATGACCAGTCAGAAAGCTTGCTGTAATATTCTTGGCATCCGGGAAGTTCCAGACGAGTCCAAAGCCACCACTGTAATACTGACCGCCCTGTGCACCTTCCGGTCTGTTTTTCGCCAGATTGAAGAAGTAATTGTTGTTCAATGGAGTTCCACCAATTTCAATCTTACCAGTATCCAATGCATAATCCCCGTCTCCGGAAATGGAGATTGTATAGGCATTTGAGAAAATGTCTTCCGCAGTTACATTTTTCAGAATCACACGCTTTGCATTTGAGAAATCTGTCCCGCTGACGGTGATCGTCTTAGAATCTGCAAAGTCAATGATCAGGTCTCCCTGTTCCATATAGCCTGCCTGCCCAGCCTTCTCCAACGCCTGCGATTCCTGTTTAATAACACCAAACGCTTCGTCCATATTGATATAATCATCTGCCACTTTCACCATACGGTTTGTCAGCCAGTCTTTGTACGACATATGGCTTTCTGTATAGTAAAAATTCGTATCAATCCCCGTTGTATCATTCCACGAACCGGCATGATAATCGGCAAGATCGATCAGGTATCGCGCATAGGACGCCGCTGCTTTCACCTTTCCCACTGTATTTTTCAGGTTCAATTTATTTCCTACCATGATCGCACCGACGGTATCTGCTACATAATCGCCCTCCAGATCGTTTTGTACGAAATAGCTGTAATGCGACAGGATATAATCAATATGATATTCGCCCTCATATTTTTTATTGCTGACCTGTGTTTTTTGCGTGTTCGCATTTAAGACAGACACGCCACTGATTTCATCATACGCATCCATCTCCGTTGCATCAGTTCCCGTCGCATCTGCCTGTACACCGGTATCTCCGACAAACATCGTTTCCGCAGACTCGATGTCTGTATCATCATCGTTCTCTCCTGCCGTTGCATCCTCTGCTGTCGCATCTGTCACAGTCGCTGTCTCCGCAAAAGCGACCTCCAGATTTTCACAACCGAAAATACATGCCACTCCGACCACACCTGCTACAATGGACTGTCGGATTCTCCTTGTCGTTTTCTTTCTCATAAAAAATGCTCCCTGCATACATTCACATAAATGTATGCAGGGAGCGCTTGTCCTGATTCCAAATTTATTTTTATGACGCCTGCTCGAACTGGCTGTTGTAGAGATCCGCATAGAAGCCCTTCTTCGCAAGCAGCTCCTCATGCGTACCGCTCTCGATGATATCGCCATCTTTCAATACAAGGATCAGATCAGCATTCTTGATTGTAGAAAGCCGGTGTGCGATTACAAACGAAGTTCTTCCCTTCATCAGTTCGTCCATGGCTCTCTGGATGATAAGCTCGGTTCTCGTATCGACAGAGCTTGTCGCCTCATCTAATATCAGCATCGGGCGGTCTGCAATCATCGCACGGGCGATGGTTAGCTGCTGCTTCTGTCCCTGTGACAGGTTAACCTGATCATTCAACACCGTGTCATAGCCCTTCGGCAGACTGCGGATAAAGCGGTGCAGACCAACCGCCTTGCACGCCTGCTCGATCTTTTCTTCCGGTACATTCTCCTGGCTGTATACGAGATTCTCACGAACCGTTCCTTCAAAAAGCCATGTATCCTGTAATACCATACAGAACTGGTCGTGTACTTCTTCCCGCGTCATATCCTTGATGGATACACCATCGATTTTTATATCGCCATCTAAGATTTCATGGAACCGCATTAAAAGATTCACCATCGTTGTCTTACCGGCACCGGTCGGTCCGACAATTGCAACCTTCTGTCCCGGTTTTGCTACAGCTGAAAAATCATGGATGACAACCTTATCGCTGTCTTTATAGCCAAACTTGACATGCTCAAAGGATACCTCACCCTTCACATCGTTCAGCTTTTTCGTCTTAGTACTCTCATCTTCCATCTCTTCTGCGTCGGTAAACTCAAATACACGTTCACCGGCAGCAGCCGCAGACTGCAGTGCCTGCATCGCCTGTGCGATCTGACTGAGTGGCTGTGTAAAGTAACGTACATACATCATAAACGCAATAATCACACCAAATGATATTTTATCATTCATTACAAGAAGCGCACCGACAATACAGACCGCCACATAGCCAAGGTTACCGATGAATGTCATGAGTGGCATCATAAGTCCGGAGAGACACTGCGCCTTAAAGGCACTGTCACGCAGATTTTCATTCATCTTATCGAACTTTTCCTTTGATTTTTTCTCGCCATTATACGCCTTCACAACTGTGTGTCCGGCATAGATCTCCTCAACATGTCCATTGATTTCCCCCAGATGCATCTGTTGTCTCGCAAAATATTTCTGGGATTTGCTCATGATCAGAGCCATGAATACAAAGCCTAGCAGCGTTGAAAGTATCGCTGCAACCGTCATTATGATATTTGTCTTTATCATCATAATGAGAGAACCAAGAAGCAGCGTAACCGCTGTCACAAGATTTCCCATGCTCTGATTAAAGGATTGTGCAATTGTATCAACATCGTTTGTTACACGGGATAATACATCCCCTGTTGATGTCTGATTGTAAAACCACATCGGCAAGCGGTTGATCTTCCTTGAGATGTTGCTCCGGAGTCCCTTTGATACCTGCTGTGTTACATACCCCATAATCAGGTTCTGGACCAGAGATAACAACGCACTGCATCCATAGAAGCAGATCAGCGTGATTCCAATCCGTTTGATTCCGTCCATATCAATCCCGGTCATTACACCCTCGGTGATAAGATCGGTCATCTTGGATAATTTATCCGGTCCGATCAATGTTAATACGGTTCCAATACCTGCACAGATAATCGCGAATATCATGGCACCCCAGTATTTCTTACAGTTCGTAAGGAGCTTTGCCCATGTACCTTTGAAGTTCTTTGCTTTTTCGCCGGGGCGCATGCCTCTGCCCGGACCGTGACGAGGAACCTTTGGAGCACGATTATTCTGACCTACTTCATAATTATCTTTTTCCATTATGCAAGCTCCTCCTTTGATAACTGAGAATATGCGATTTCCTGGTACACTTCGCAGTTCTTCATAAGTTCGTCATGCGTTCCCATACCTGCGATCTGTCCATCGTCTAACACGATGATCTTATCCGCATCACGGATTGTACCGATTCGCTGTGCAACGATGATCTTCGTCGCATCCTTACATTCCTTGCGCAGTGCTTCCCGAAGGATTCTATCTGTCTTATAGTCAAGTGCCGAGAACGAATCATCGAAGATCAGGATCTCCGGCTGTCTGGCAATCGCACGCGCAATCGACAGACGCTGTTTCTGCCCACCTGAGAAGTTTGAGCCACCCTGAGCCACATACCCGTCATAGCCCTGATCCTTCTTCTCAACAAATTCACTTGCCTGCGCTACTTTTACCGCCATCGCAATGTCGTCCTGTGTAGCAGGTGCTTTTCCGTTTTCGCCATATGCCACATTGTCAGCGATTGTTCCGGAGAACAAGATTGCTTTCTGGCTGACATATCCAATTTTGTTATGCAGTGCTTCCTGCGTATATTCCTTGACATTCACGCCATCGACGAATACCTCACCCTCTGTTGCATCATAAAACCGCGGAATCAGATTGATAGCAGTACTCTTGCCACATCCGGTTGCACCGATAAACGCGATTGTCTCGCCCTTCTTCGCAGAGAAAGAAATATGCTCTAATACATATTCCTCTGCGTCCGGATATTTGAAGCTGACATCCTTGAATTCCACTTCCCCATCTTTCATAACCGGGAACGTATCTCTCGTTCCATCCTCAATGGATGGTTCAGTATCTAATACTTCCAAAATACGCTTCGCTGCAACCGATGCCCGCGGCAGCATAATAAATATCATAACCAGCATCATGAACGACATGACAACCTGCATTGCATACGAGGAAAATACAACCATATCCGAGAATAATGTGAATTTTTCCTGCATATCCTGTGCATCGTTGATCAAAACCGCGCCAATCCAATATATTGCAAGCGAAAGGCCATTCATGATCATCATAATCGTCGGCATCATAAATGCCATAGTCTTTGATGTAAACCAATGGGTATCTGTCAGATCCTTGTTGACCTTCTCAAACTTCTCCTCCTGATATGCTTCCGCATTATAGGCGCGAACAACGTTCAAGCCTGTCAGATTCTCACGTGTTACTTGATTGATATCATCCGTCAGACTCTGTAAGCGTTTGAACTTCGGCATACATAAGCTGACGCAGATAATAACGACAATCAATAATACAACAACCGCAACGCCCGTGGAGAGTGTCCACTGCCAACTCTTATCAACAATCTTCAAGATAGCCATCACCGCCATGATTGGTGCCCGCAACATGATGGACAGCCCCATTACAATCAACATCTGCACCTGAGTCACATCGTTTGTAGAACGCGTGATCAGACTCGCTGTTGAAAACCGTCCGATCTCTTCCATTGAAAAAGACTGTACCTTGTCAAATAACTTTCCACGTACGATTGCACTGAAATTCGAAGCAATCCGTGATGCACAGACAGCTACCAGTACCGTTACCAATAAACTGCCAAACGCACAAAGTAACATTTTTCCACCTGCAATCAGGATATCGTGCATCGCACTATCCTGTGTCGTAATCAGTGATGTAATTTCCCGCATATAATCCGGCAGCTTTAATTCGAGCCAAACCTGTGCCACTACAAATACCACACTGAAAAGAGCCAATACTACTTCCTGTTTTCGGAAATTCTTAAAAATACGTAACATTCCATGCTCCTTTCCATTTTCTGTAAAAACTTTTAATGAACATAAGCCATTATAGCACTCGAATTAGCACTCAGCAATACCAAGTGCTAACAATTCATAATCTTTTCACATATTCCACACATTATCCGACTATATCCAGAATATCCTCTGGCTTCTTCGCAAAGACAGTTGCACCAAGCGACTCCAGAAATGCCCGGTCACGGAAGCCCCATTCCACTAAGATGCAATCTACACCAGCATTTTTTGCAGTCGCATAATCCACATCCGAATCGCCGATATAGATTACCTCATCTTTTTTAAGATCAAACTCCTTCAATACCTCATATACGGAATCCGGTGCCGGCTTCTTACGCACACCTTCGCGTTCACCGATTGCAACATCAAACTGTCCGACAAAGAAATCCTTCACCAGATCCTGCACGGCAAAGTCCACTTTATTCGATACAACTGCTGTCATATAGCCCTGTGCACGAAGCTTTGTAAGCAGATCATTGATCCCATCGTATGGTCTTGTCGTATCCATGCAATGATTCTTATAATAGATCTCAAATGTTGCGAACACAGCCTCGATGTCTGCATCTGAAGTTCCGGCTGGAACCGCACGTTCAATCAGCTTATGGATTCCATTTCCGACGAACTGACGCACCTCTTCCAATGTCCGTTCCGGAAATCCATGCTCGTTAAGTGCATAATTAGTCGTGTTCTTCAGATCCTCTAAGGTGTACAAAATCGTTCCATCCATATCAAAAATAAGCATCTTATATTTCTTCATGTCTTTCATCTCCGATTCATTTATAAATTGAAAAAACGCCTGACATGCCAAAGCGGTATATCAGGCGTTCTATTAATCTTTTTTATTGCTTAGTTTCCAGCCATCTGAGCTGCTACTTCTGCTGCGAAATCCTCGTTCTTCTTCTCAAGACCTTCACCTGTCTCAAAACGAACAAACTTCTTGATTGCAAGCTTGCATCCATTCGCCTTTGCTACGTTTGCAACGTACTGGGCAACGCTTTCCTTGTTCTCAGCCTTTACATACTCCTGCTCAAGCAGACAAACTTCCTTGAGTTCCTTGTTCAGACGTCCCTGAACCATCTTCTCAATGATATTATCAGGCTTGTTTGCATTCTTAGGATCATTCTTTGCCTGTGCAACAAGAATCTCAAGCTCGTGAGCCTTGTACTCCTCAGATACTTCATCTGTAGAAACATACTTTGGATTCATAGCTGCAACCTGCATAGCGATATTCTTCATGCACTCGTCAATAGCCTCACCGGATGCATCTGTATCAGCCTCAACCAATACACCGATCTTTCCGCCTGCATGAATATAAGAAACGATATGTCCGTCTGTGCTGATCTTGGCAAAACGACGGATGTTCATGTTCTCACCGATCTTAGCAACCATAGCAGCATGCTTCTCAGCAACTGTCATAGAAGGATCCAGTGCCCACTTCTCATTCTTAAGTGCCTCTACATCCTGAACGTCTGTAGAAACGATCTGATCAACAACTTCCTTAACATATGTCTGGAATACTTCATTCTTAGCAACGAAGTCTGTCTCGGCATTTACTTCAACCATAGCTGCCTTCTTACCGCCATCAACAACAGTTGTCATAACGATACCCTCTGCAGCGATTCTTCCTGCCTTCTTTACAGCAGTTGCAAGTCCTTTCTCACGAAGGAACTCTACTGCCTTGTCAAAATCGCCGTCAGTCTCTGTAAGAGCCTTCTTACAATCCATCATACCAGCGCCAGACATCTCTCTTAACTCTTTTACCATACTAGCTGTAATAGCTGCCATTTTCTTGTCCTCCTAAACCGATACTTCTTACTCTTCTGCTGCGTCTGCCTCTGCTGATTCAGCCTCCTCTGCTGACTCAACATCTGCACCCTGGTTTGCCTCGATAACAGCATCTGCCATCTTAGAAACGATCAGTTTTACAGCTCTGATAGCATCATCGTTACCTGGAATTACATAATCCAGCTCTTCCGGATCACAGTTTGTATCTGCGATACCAACAAGTGGAATACCAAGTGTGTGTGCCTCATGTACGCAGTTTCTCTCTTTGCGAGGATCTACGATAAAGATCATGTCAGGAATGTCCTTCATATCCTTGATACCGCCAAGGTTCTTCTGAAGCTTCTCCATCTCCTTCTTGATCTCGATAACTTCCTTCTTAGGTAATACATCAAATGTACCATCCTGCTCCATTGCTTCGTACTTCTCAAGCTTTGCAATTCTTGTCTTGATTGTCTCGAAGTTTGTAAGCATACCACCTAACCATCTCTGGTTAACATAGTACATACCACATCTCTCAGCCTCAGCCTTGATAGAATCCTGTGCCTGCTTCTTTGTACCAACGAAAAGAATCTTTCCGCCGTTTGCTGCGCAGTCAAGAACTGCCTTGTAAGCCTCGTCTACCTTGCCAACAGACTTCTGAAGATCGATAATGTAGATACCGTTACGCTCAGTATAGATATACTCAGCCATCTTAGGGTTCCATCTTCTTGTCTGATGTCCAAAGTGAACACCTGCCTCGAGTAACTGTTTCATAGAAATAACGCTCATAACTTACCTCCTGGGTTATAAAATATTTTCTTCTGTGAGCTTCTTACAGCCGTGTGTCAAGCTGTCTAGCGAAAAACCATCGCGTTATATGGCACCCTTTTCACCGATTCACTCACATGTTTTTTCACACGAAGCCGATTATAACATAAAAAAAAAGTGCATACAAGCACTTTTTTTATTTTCTATGGTAATTTCCATGATTTTACTATTTTGTTGTCAATATCTTGGCAATTTCCTCATAAGACATACCGGTTTCAAGAGAAAAATTACCGGTTTCAAGCTTCATATCGTATCCGTTTGCGACAAGAAAGCTGTTGAACTTGGACGCATCATCGACCAGACCGGCATTTGCAAGTGCCGAAGCGATTGCCTCCGAACTCATACCACTAGAGATTGTAACCGTTGTCTGCGTTGACGTATCCGCCTTTTCTGTAGTTGAAGCCTCAGTGGTTGCTTTCTCCGTTGTTGTTTTTTCTGTCGTTGTTGCCTCTGTAGTTGCCTTCTCGGTTGTCGTTGGTGCTTCCGTTGTCGCCTTCTCGGTCGTAGCTTCCGTCGTGATTTCCTCCGTCGTTGTCTCCTGCGATGTGACATCCGACTCCAAAACATACTCCGATTGTTTCACCATGCCAAGCTCCTGTGCCCGTTTGATTACATCTTCATCACTCATGCGGTTCTTACCCGAAGTCATATATGCAGCAAACATAATCAATGCACCAAACAAAATACCAACGCCAAGTCCGCGTACAAAATATTTTCTCTTCATTACTTTGCCTCTCCTTGATATAAGTCTACTACCAGTTTTACTTCACCAACACCAAGTCCCAGATGCTTTGCGATTTCCAGAATACTGAGTCCCGCCTTGTGCATCTCTAAAATCATATCCTTATTGTCGACATTCTCCAGTTCTTCTCTTGCTTCCTCTGGAAGAGGTGTCTCCTCTAAATCCCGGATTGCATCGTCCAGATCAGCATCCGTTTCCGGCTGTTCCTCTGGCTGTACCGGTTCCTGTGTCTCTGGTTCTGCAACCGGCGTCTGTACATTCTGGCTGTCCCTGACAATGTTCTGTGCCGCCTGTTCCTGCACCATCGAAGCGATCTCTTTCTTATATTCATCAACCATATTGACCGTAGTCATGATCTCCTTCTGCTTGTCGGAAAGCATATCATACAGGAAAACAACCTCCTTGTGATTGCGGTCGATCTCCTCGTTGACAGACACTGCATAATCGCCAAGTGCAAGCGTCTTCTGGTTTACGATCTCTGCCAGACGTGTCTCAATATCTGCAAGCTTCCCGTCCACCTGTTGATCCATGTAATCGCGGATCAGGGTATCAATCTTCTCTTTCTGCTCCTGTGTCAGTTCCTTTGGAATCTTCACTACCCCTGCGCTTTCCTCTTTTTCCTCAGAAAGTTTTTCTGAAAGAGCAAAACTGACAAATATAAAGATTAAACCGATTACAATTAAAACAATGACTGTTGTTGACATTTTCTCTTACCTCATCTCATATTTTTAAATCAATATTTACGCGGTTGATACCGGTATGTGTTTCCGTATCCTCCGTTTTTGTTTTCTTCTTTTTACCGGAATCGAGATTTTGATATTTATTTTTTCCCTCTTCCTTTGCATCCGGACTTTGCTCGTAATATGCCGCTTCTTCCTTCTGCACGACCGTTTCCCGCACTTCGCGTTCCTGCTCCTGCGTCTCATGCAATGCATTCTGACTATGCAGGATACTCTGTGCATCCGCATTCTGCTGAATAGAAGCAATCGGTGTCGATGCTTGTGTTGCAACTAATGGTGAAATCATTGCTATTCCTCCTTTTTCAGCCGTTTTTTAAAACGGTGTCGGTTTTACAACGCCATCTGCAATTTTATACCAGCTATGCTTATCCACATCCTTCACAGCATAGGACTGGTTGGATATATAAATCATAACGCCGCGATACGCATTTCCAAGCACTTTGACGCTGCCTTTTTTCCCCATCGTCAACTGGATACGCAGCTCCTGCAGGGTATCATTTTTCTGCTGATATTCTGCTTTCATCTCCTCGGCACGTTCTGTATACGTCTTAATCTGCTTTACGTTCTCCGGTGTCAGCTTGATTCCTCGTTTTAACTTTTCTTTATAGACATTCAGATACGAGGTTGTCTCCTCTATGGCTGTCTTCAGATCCATGACCTGTGGGACCAATGCTTTTGTCTGTTCATACAACTCCGGTTTGACACCAACCTTGACTATCGTCTGTGTCTCCATACGGTTGCCAATACTGTTTGCTTCCACATACGTCTCGCAGATCAGTTCACCGCCCACAATAAAGCCTTTTCTGCCGTGAATAACAACCTTTCCACCTGACTGGATATGACTGTGCAGGATAGAACCTGCAAGCACATCACCATCTGCAAATACATTGGCACTTTCAAAGAACTGTGCACAGATATCGCCTCCGGCACATAGCTTGCCTTTGCCCATGCCCTGTACGCCTCGTTTGATCACAATGTTACCACCGGCAATCAGGGTTGCCCCTTCCACAACGCCGTTAATCTCGATATCACCCTTTGCACGAATCGTAAATCCGGTTCGCACCGTACCTGGTACCATTACATTTCCTTCGTACTCAATATCCCCGGTTGATGCATCAACATCCGCAGCGACCTTATAGGTATCTGACACAAACACCGTGCCTTCCGCCAGCGTGACATTTCCATTGACGTTGCTTGTGAGCAAGGTACCATCCTCGGACAATGTAATATTCCGTCCATATTTTAATTTCCGGATCTTCGGTCGATTCTGCGGAATTGTTTTTCCATAGATATTCATTCCTGGTTTACCCGGATCATGTGGTGTCAGCTTCGCAAGTTTATCGCCCTCATTTACCGCTGAAAAAAGATTCAGTGCATGGAAATCCACGCTTCCATCTTCCAATACTTTCGGTTTTGCAAGCGGTTTTGTGTTGAAGAAATATTCAATCACCGTATCTTTCGCTGGCGTCGGTGCCATGCCCTTCGCGATCGGGATATTCGTACAATAAGTACGCGTCGTCTTCAGCTTCTCCATGACCGGTTCCAATATCCCGTACAGAATTTTCTCCCGTTCTAATTCCGCGCGGATTTCCCGCTCTGTCATCAGTTTTCCGCCTGTTGACGGCGGATAAAAACGGATATATGCAATCATGTTATCTTTTCCAGTGATAATCGTTGCACTCTCATCAAACGCCTTTGCACAAGTATCACTGATCTTGATCTGCAGAGGTTTCTCCTGCAGCAGATCCAGTGTTTTACGCAGTGCATCAATCGAAAATCTAGCAAATCCTTTCTGCTCTAAAAAAGAAACGACCTCGCGGATATCCAATCGTTTTCCATCTTCCTTCGGCGGAAACACGTCCAGATAAGTTCCGTCCTCTTTGATGCGGATTTTAAAAAAAGAGTTTTTATATTTCATAGGCATTTCCTCAACCCATCATCAGTGCAAAATTATCGTTCATACATCGGCGCATCTTCGTCAGCGCCTTGGAATGTAACTGTGAAATGCGGGATTCGGACACTTCCATCACCCGGCTGATCTCCTTCAATGTAAGATCTTCATAATAATATAAAAGTACCACAGTTTTCTCTTTTTCAGTCAGCATCGAAAGTGCTTCGGTCAACTGTGTCTTCAATTCCTCTTTCAAAATCCGATTCTCCGGGTTTACACCCGTACCGTGATAAGCAGGTGCCTTCACGTCATTCCCCTGCTCCATAAAATCATCCAGCGACGAAATGTTTGTCACATTCGTCTGCTGCATCCATGTATCGTATTCTTCCTCCGAGATTCCTAGCTCTTTTGCCATATCTGCGTCAGAATAATTCGGTCCTTTCAATGCTTCGAGCTTCTTGGACGCCTCCGTGATTGATTTTTGTTTCTGGCGAACCGAACGTGGAATCCAGTCCATCTTTCGGATCTGGTCAAGGATTGAACCACGGATACGAAGGCTTGCATACGTCTCGAACTTAATGCCTTTTCCATAATCGAATTTATCGATGGCGTCAATCAGTCCGAATATTCCATAGCTTACCAGATCATCGTATTCCACGTTTGCCCCAAGGTAGATGGCAAGTCTTCCTGCAACCAGCTTCACCAGAGAAACATATTCCATTATCAGTTCTTCCCGAACGGCTGTGGATTTGGAATGACTGTATTCGATCCATAATCGTTCTTTTTTATCCAAGATTGCCATGTACAGCAACACCCCTTATTTTCCGTTATGCGTGGTTTTGCGCATCCGTACCTTCTTCCTCCGGCGGCGCCTCCTCCATATCCACTTCTTTTACCTCTTCCATATTGCGAATCTTATCGATCAGCTTTAGTGCAATCGTCGCAATCACGTAAAATACGATGATCACGATCAGCAATATGATCAGAGAGCGTACAAGACTCCGTTCATATTTCATATTGAGCAGCCATGTAATAAGTGCCGCCAACAAAACAATAAACGCTCTTGCATTTTTATATTTGTCTTTCGTCTCCAACTATATCGTCTCCAACCTATATAATGTGTGTCTGCTTTCCGGCAGTCACTACGATCAAATCTTTGGTTACCGGATCAAATACAATGGTACGTCCATAATTTAATCCAACATCCTCCGACACGATTTTGATTCCATACTGCTTCAGGACTTCCCGCACGGCTTCCACGTTTTTCTCTCCGATATTCCCCATTGCGGTATCAGAAGAAAACTGGAACATCTTCGCGCCACCGGCAATCTTGGCAATCATATTCTTCCGGCTGAGTCCCTGTTTTTCCAGTTCCTCCACCAGTGCCTGTATTCCGGTATCTGCGAATTTTAATTTATTCTGGTTCTGTCTGATCTTTGTACTGTCAGGAAGCATAATGTGAACCAATCCTGCAATATTTTTCGTACGCTCATATAATACAATCCCCACACAGGACCCAAGTCCAATGGTTGTGATCGTATCCCCCGCCATGCAAGTGTTCATATCTGCTATCCCAACCCGGATAACATCATTCAACGCCTGCACCTCCAATTCCAAGCTTCAAAAGCAACTGATCGAAGGAATGCATCTCTGAGATCAACATGATGTATCCATCAATCTCCTGATTGCCTGCTTTAAATCCAGAATTGATCAGCAGTGCCTTGTCACTTACCATGCCATATTCGATACATGGTACACTCAGAATCGCGCCTGCCATATCAATACAGATCTGCGGCTGGGAGTACCTTAGCTCCATCCCGGACAGGTTCTCTAACGATGCAACGTACGAACCGATCAGGATGTTCGCGATTTCTCCAATCGCAGACATTCCCATCTCGCTGTGCCAGTCCTGTGTCTGTCCAAGCAACACCTCGGACAAATGTCTGGCATCGTCTAATCCAAGCACAAACAAGATCATCGCATTGAACGAACCATGTAGCCGGCTTAATACGCCGACAACAGATGTCTCCGGTCCGCCAAGTGCATTCTCAAGTTCGTTAAAATCATATAATTTTACCGTTGGAGCACTCATGCTGAGTTTAGAAGACAACAGTACAGAAAGTGATGTCGTCGCATTTCCCGCTCCAATATTTCCAAGCTCTGTCAAGGCATCTTTTACCTGCTCCGATAACTGTTCGGTATGTTTTTCCATGGCATACACCTTTTCTTATTCGTTGTCAATATCTGCAATCAGCGCACCAATATTTAAAAGTGAGATCAGGGATTCGTTATACTTTCCTACACCAGTCAGATATGTACGTGTATCTCCACTCTCTGTTGCAATCTGCTCAATATCGTCATCCGTCAGGGTAACTACCTCACGCACCTCATCCACTAAGATACCTATTTTTGCATTTCCCTCTACCTTGAGGATCAGGATACGGGACGCATTCGTATTTTCCTTATCCGGCAATTCAAATTTCCGTCTGAGGCTCATAACCGGAACAACCTCACCACGCAGATTGATGATGCCAAGGAAGTACGGCTGTGCATGCGGAACTCTTGTAATCTTCTGCAGACGGACAATATTATCAATATAGGTAATATCAATTCCGTACTGTTCATTGTCAAATTTTAAAATAATATACTGCTTTGCGCTATTCGCTACTGCATTTCCATCCATGTATGTGCACCTCCCTTACACCAATGTGTTTGAATCAATAATCAAAGCAACTTCACCATTTCCAAGAATCGTTGCACCACTGATCATCTTTGGCACATGAATGTATTTTCCAAGTGACTTGATAACGATCTCCTGCTGACCGAGCAGCTTGTCGATCACAAGACCCGCCTGTTTGTCACCCTTCTTTACAATTACGACGATCTCGCCCTCATCCTCGATGGCATCCTCGTCCTTTTCAATCGGATCAATATCCAGAACCTCGTTCAGACGTACAAGTGGGATTACCGAACCACGCAGGTTGATAACCTCTTTTGTATGTACATAACGGATATCCTCCGGCAAAATCTCCTCAACCGTCACAATAGAATTTAATGGGAGTGCATACTTCTCGCCGGATACCTCTACCATCAATGCCTGAATGATTGCAAGTGTCAGAGGCAGTCTTACAATAAAGGTTGTTCCCTCACCAAGCTTTGATACAACCTCGACATCACCGCCAAGTCCCTCAATCTTGTTCTTTACAACATCCAGACCAACGCCTCGGCCGGATACATCGGAGATCTTCTCTGCGGTTGAGAAAGCAGGCATAAACAACAGATCAATTGCATCTTTTTCTGTCATATATTCTGCCTGTTCCTCTGTGATCTGTCCCTTCTCCAGTGCCTTGCGCTTGATCTTTTCTACATCGACGCCCGCACCATCATCGCTGACCTCAATGGTAACATTATTTCCATCCTGGTAAGCATCCAGACGAATCGTACCAACCTGTGGCTTTCCTAACTTCAGACGGTCAATCGTGGACTCCAGTCCATGATCGGCGGCATTTCGAAGCATATGCATCAATGGATCACCAATCTCATCGATAACCGTACGGTCAAGTTCGGTATCCTCACCAGTCATGATCAACTCCATCTCCTTGTTGAGCTTCTTGGAGAGATCACGGATCATACGTGGGAACCGGTTCACTACGCTCTCGATTGGAACCATTCGAACCTTCATAACCGATTCATGCAGATTCGTTGTGATACGCTCTAAGTATTCAATCTGTTCGTTGAAAGACTGATCCTGGGAGGAAAGGGTTCCTGTCACAGAGACAAGTCCATTCTTCGCAATAATAAGCTCGGACACCTGATTCATCAGATCATCCAGCTTCTCGATATCGACACGCACCGAACGATTGACAACCGGCTTTCCAGACTTGCCAGCTGGCTTCTTCTCTTCCTTCTTTTCAGGTGCAGCCGCCTTGGCAACTGTCTCCTCTGGCTTTTTTTCTTCTTCCTTTGCCTCTGTCTGCGCTGGTTCTTCTTCCTTCAGTTCATATTCCTCAATTACTGCCTCCTCGATCTCAGAGACATTCTCGATTGCTTTCTTTACTTCCTCCAACGATTTGTCAGAGATGATAAACATGGAAAAATCAAGGTCAAACTTTTCATCCTCGATATCCTGTACACTTGGTACGGATTTGATAATCTCGCCCTTGTTCTCCAACCCCTTAAATACAAGGAATGCACGTGCAGCCTTCAGCAGACAGGTTTCCTGAATATATACCGTTGTGGCATATACATGCATGCCCTGTGCCTTCGCCTCACTGATTGCATTCTTCTCGAAATCAGCCAATGGGATAGACAGATATTTTCTACGGTCACCGCCCTCTGGCTTTTTCTCCTCTTTGGTCTCTTCTTTTGTCGCTGCCGCCTGTGCTTCACCACTTCCTGCCAGACCATTCTGCAAAACAGCATTTAACTGTGCAATCAGCTCATCATTGTCCTCCGTACCTTCATCCGAGGTTTCAATGATGTTGGTCAGATATCCCTCTAATGCATCCAGACATTTGAATACGATATCAACCAGATCCGCATTGACGTTCATCTTTCCGTTCCGGATCTCAGAGAACACATTCTCCATATCATGTGTCAAGCGCTGCATACGCTTATATCCCATCGTTCCTGCCATTCCCTTTAATGAATGGGCAGCTCTGAAAATCTCATTTACCGTATCAACGTTCTCCGGCTCTGACTCCAATATCAGCACCTGATCATTGAGTGTCTGTAAATGTTCTTTTGATTCATCAATAAAAATCTCCAGATATTGACTTAAATCCATTCTTGCACCCCTACTTTCTTTGTTATCTCTTCCGCAATCTGCTGCAGATCACACACACAGTCACAAAGTCCGGCATCACGGATTGCCTTCGGCATTCCATATACGGTACTACTTGCCTCATCCTGCGCGATCACATAAACCGGCTTGTGCTTTGCAAGTTCCTGTGTGCCCTTCGTTCCATCTGCACCCATTCCGGTTAAAATGACACATATGATCTCGTCATATGATACATGACTTAAACTTGAAAGCATGACATTTCCACACGGTTTCAAGCCCCCGATTGGCGGTGTCTCATCGAAAAACACTTCACAGCCCTTCGCTGTTTCATGCAGTGCCAGATGGGTTCCACCCTTGGCAATGTAGACATGACCATTCTTTAATACATCGCCCTCTGCAGCCTCCTTCACAGATACCGCGCTCTGCTCGTTTAATCGCATCGCAAGTGTCTTCGTAAATCCCTCTGGCATATGCTGTACTAAAACAACCGGTGCAGCAAGATTTTTCGGAAGCTTTGGTATCACAGACTGCAGTGCCCGTGGTCCACCAGTGGAACACACAAGTGCCACCAGTTTTTTTCCGTTTTTCTGTCTATGCTTTTTTTTGATGATTACAGGTTTTTCCGGCTCCATGGTACAAGCAGCCTCCGCCTTATGCAGAGTGCGTTCCTTTACCTCCACTGCCATACAGAGCGCTTTTTTGATCTTCTCAGCATACCTCTGCACATCCTTTTGAAAGATATGTTCCGGTTTCCGGATAAACTCAATCGCGCCCAGATCCAGTGCTGTAAAGACTGCATAGGAATCCTCTCTTGCACTGAATACAATAAATGGAGCAACAACACCTGCTTCCTTCGACTTTTTGATCAAGGTCAGACCATCCATCTTTGGCATATCGATATCCGTCATAACAACGTCAATATCGTTCTGCTTCGACAGATATGCATAACCTTCCTCTCCATCCGCCGCAAGATATGCAACTGTAAATCCATCAATATGGTTTATTATATCAGACATGACTCTTCTCATGAGTGCAGAGTCATCTATTAGTAATATTTTTTTAGGATCGTTTTCCATTCGCTATTTCCATTCTTTCACTTTCAAAAATAAAACGAACAATCTTATCACGCTCGTCCTGTGTTATTTTCAAAAATTCCATACGCTGTTCAAACATATCCGAACGTTCGCGTACAGGTGTACTTGATAATATACGCGCAAATAAATTAAACTGTAAAATTTCTCCGACAATAGAGACCATGAATTTTACCTTTACCACTTCGTTGCGCTCAATGTTGGTTCTCTGGTTCAGTCTGAGACCACCACCACTGATATCTACAATTCGTGCCGGCTGCCACGGCAGGGCATCCTCCGGGACAGAGATATCATCTGGAATTCCCGTATCATATTCTTCATCCGAAACCACTCTGATCTGCGCATCGATCAGGCAGTCATACCGGTAAAACTGCCGCCGCTGCACCTTCTCCAAGGCACCAAGCAGCTTGACATCAAGGAAAAACAGATTTCCGCTCTTATAACGCGAAGTTACCTGTACATTGCATTGCAGCAAGCCACGCTCTGTATAAAAGCATGCCGTATAACGCTCATCTAAATCCAAAGGTACGATCCGTCCCTCAAAAATCGGCATCGCAATCTGTAATTTATCCTGATCCAGAATATCATAGATTTTGCTCACATAGACCTTTTTATTCTGCTCGTTACGAATAACCTGATCGAGTCGCACCAATTCAATTTTATTACCTATCGCTATTCCCATTCATACGTACCATCTTTTCCTTTTTCTGCTGTCTATATCTAACAATTAACGGATTCTCTTCTTTGAACGGAAGAAATCAATAAATACCCGTGCAATTCCTTCTTTTTTCTTACTCTCCTCAACCGTATCGTCACTCAGACGATTGACAAGCTGGCAGATTCCCTTTGTGGCTGTCGTTCCCGGATATGCCTGCACAAGTGGTTTCTGCTCAATAACCGCCATGGAAGCATTCTTATCCTGCAGCACAGCGCCCAGAAATGAAAGCTTTGTATTCAAAAACTTTGAAGACACCGTATCGATCTTGTGGAAGATTTCTGCCCCTTCCGCCTCATTTTCCACACGGTTGGCTACAACATGGATTGTCTTATAGAGCGGATTGAAGCTGTTCTTTCTACGCAGTACTTTAAGCAATGAGTAAGAATCTGTAATGGATGTCGGTTCCGGTGTCACAACCAGAACGACCTCCGGGCTCATCATGACGAACTCCATAACGGAATCCGTAATCCCCGCACCTGTATCAATAATCACAACATCATACATCTGGTCGAGCTTCACTAATTCGGAAATCAAAAGTTTGATACTCGCATTATCGAGTGTCGCAAGCTCGGACACCCCCGAACCACCGGAGATAAATCCAATTCCTTCCGGTCCCTGCGTAATGATCTCTGTCATAGATTTATTATTATGTATCAGATCCAATAAGTTATATTGTGGGCGGATTCCAAGCATGACCTCGACATTTGCCAATCCGAAGTCCGCGTCAAATACAACCACTTTTTTGCCGCGCCGCGCAAGCTCCAGCGCAATATTGACTGACAATGTCGTCTTGCCGACACCGCCCTTTCCACTTGTAATTGCAATTACCCTTGCATTGGAGATTTCCTGATTGGTCTGCACGCGTTCCCGTAATTTCGTTGCCTGATCCATCACTTTCCACCTCCTAACAATTTCTTAGCAATAATCTGTGGATCCAGAACGCCGATATCATCCGGCACATTCTGTCCCCATGTCACATAAGAAAGCGGTTTTCCTGTATCCAGTTTCAGATTCAATATGCTTCCCAGACCATTTGTCTCATCCAGTTTTGTGAAAATAAGATTATAATCAAACAGTTCGCCATACGTGTTGGCAATGGAAAGCAGATCCGCATATTTTACCGTGGCAGATACAACGAGGAACACTTCTGTCTCGTACTCCTTCACGGAATCAATGATCTGCTTTAAGTCTTCCTTCTGCTCTTCGCTCTTATGGGAGCGTCCGGCTGTGTCAACTAAGATCAGATCATAGTTTTTAAACTTTTCTACACTCTGCGCCATCTCCTCCGGAGTATACACAACCTCCATTGGCGCAGACAAAATATTTGCATACGTCTTTAACTGCTCAATTGCTGCAATACGATATGTGTCGATAGAAAACATCGCACATTTTAATTTCATATCCAGCGTACAGAGCGACGCCAGCTTTGCCATCGTGGTTGTCTTTCCAACGCCGGTATTTCCGACAAAAAATACAACCTTCGGTTTCTTCTCACCGGCAGTTAACGGCTGGATTTCGCCGAGCTTCAGAACGATCTTCTGGTATACGTTTGCCAGTATGTTGTCGATCGGCTGTTTATCATCCTTCACAGTCAGCTCGTCAATGATTTCCTTTGCATGTGCCTCCGAAACCTCGCTGTCCATCAACTGTTTGATTACAAGATCCACAACCTTATTGCCCGACTGCTCTGGTTCCGTTTTCTTTTCTTCCGCCTTTACAGTCGCCTCACCTGAAGAAATCGCCTGATTGGCGGCTTCCTTAATCGAGGCTTCCGCTGACTTCTGTGTCTGCATCTGCTGTTCGAGAAGCTTCGCGATACTGTTTATCTTCTCCTCAATCGCGTTCTGTGCTTCCTCGCTGTAGGAATCCTTGTTCTCTCCAAACGCCTTGCCAAACAGGAACGGTTCCTCGGCGGACTCACCCCGGCGTTCCTGCCTGAGATCAATTGTCTGTTCATCCGATTTGACAGATGGAGCCGCTGCTGGTGCAGTAGTCGCCGCCTGTTCCTCCATATCATCATCGATCGCTGCCGTCAGCTCCACGCGTGTCTTTTTAAAGAGACGCATGATTCCACCCGGTTTGATCTTCTTTACATTCATAACGATCGCGTCCGGCCCCAGATCCTCCTTGGCGAGCAGGATTGCTTCTTTTTCAGTTAGTGCTTTATACTTCTTAATTATCATGAATCGTTATCACTCCCACGGATTTTAATTCCACTTCCGAATCAATCTCATTATATGAGATAACAATCAGGTCTTTCAAGTAGTCACTTGTTAATTTCTTAAAATACATACGAACAATCGGTGATGTAACAACAATCGGTGCATCGCCCTTGCTCTCCAGCTTCTTGACCTCGTCCTCCGTTGCCTTTAAGATGCTCTTCGTTACTGCCGGATCTAATGAGATAAATGCGCCCTGTTCGGTTTGCTTCACAGAACCCATGATCATCTGCTCAATCTGTGGATCCAGCGTCACTACGGTGCCGGATTCTCCATCACCAAAATATTTGTTGGAGATCGCACGTTTTAAACTCTGCCGGACATACTCGGTCAGAATATCGGTATCCCGGCTCGTTGCCGCATAATCCGCGAGCGTCTCGAAGATCGTGACAAGATCCCGGATGGAGATACCTTCCCGAAGCAGATTCTGCAATACCTTCTGGATATCACCGACACTGAGCAGCTTCGGTACAAGTTCATCTACCAGTGTCTTATTGTTGTCCTTGATATTATCAATCAGGTTCTGTACATCTTGTCTCGTCAGAAGCTCATCAAGGTGCTGCTTGATAACCTCTGTCAGATGTGTTGCAATGATCGATGGTGGATCAACAACGGTATAGCCAAGTGATTCTGCGCGTTCCCGCTGGGATTCCGTAATCCACATTGCCTCCAGATGGAATGCCGGCTCTAATGTCGGAATACCAACAATCTCATCCTCGACGTACCCTGGATTCATCGCCATATAATGGTCAAATAAGATCTCACCCTCACTGACCTGAATTCCCTTGATTTTAATAATATACTGGTTTGGATTAAGCTGGATATTATCACGCAGACGGATGATTGGCACAACAGCGCCAAGCTCCAGTGCGATCTGTCGTCGTATCATAACGACACGGTCAAGCAGATCACCGCCCTGATTGACATCTGCTAACGGTATTATACCATATCCAAATTCGAGTTCAATAGGATCTACCTGCAGCAGAGAATTGACATTTTCGTGCCTTCGAACCTCTTCTGCCTGGACTTCCTCTTCTTCGACTTCCTCCTTGATTGCCTGTGCCTCTTCCTTGCCCTTGACGGAGAAGGAAAGCACGATAAACAGTACGCCATAGACCGCGCAGAAGAAGAAATTCAGTGGTGTGAATATACCGAACAGAAGCATTGTGATACCAACGAGCAACAATACCTTTGGAATACTGAATAACTGTCCGATCAGGATATCTCCAATATTCTCCTCCTTCGATGCCTTTGTAACGAGAATACCTGTCGAAAGCGAGATCATCATCGACGGTATCTGGGATACCAGACCATCACCAATCGTAAGAATTGTGTACTTACTGATCGCATCGGAAAAGCTAAGTCCCTGCTGTGTCATGCCCATAATCAGACCACCCACGATATTGATCAGAGTAATAATCAGACCTGCGGTTGCATCTCCTTTAACGTACTTGGACGCACCATCCATGGCTCCGAAGAATGCGGATTCCTGCTGGATCTTATCTCTCCTGCGGATTGCCTCTTTGTCATCAATGGCTCCGGATGAAAGATCCGCATCAATCGCCATCTGTTTTCCCGGCATTGCATCCAATGTGAATCGTGCCGTTACCTCAGATACTCGCTCGGAACCTTTGTTGATTACCATCATCTGGACGATGATCAACACGATAAAGACGATTGCACCAATGACGAGGTTTCCTCCACCAACAAACGAACCAAACACCTGAACGACTTTACCTGGATTACCGGTCGACAAGATCAATCGTGTGGAAGATACATTTAAGGATATACGGAACACTGTCGTAAAAAGCAACAGTGTCGGAAATCCAGACATATTCAGTGTCTCGCTCGTAAACAGACAGTTAAATACAATGATCAGTGACATGGAGATATTGAATAAGATCAGCCAGTCCAGCATGGTACTCGGAATCGGGATAATCAGAAATACAACTGCTGCAAGCAGATAGATTCCTAAAAATATATCATTTTTCTTCATACCATCACCATCCTTTCCTGTGTGATCTTATTTTCATCCATTTGCTAACTTACTTTATTCTTTAATTTATATACATAGGCAAGCACTTCTGCGACCGCCTGATACAATTCTGGTGGAATCTCATTTCCAACCTCAACATTTGCATATAACATCCGCGCGAGCGGCTTATCTTCGACAATCTCGATATCATTTTCTTTTGCGAGATCTTTGATTTTAAATGCCAGATAATCGGCACCCTTGGCTACGACAACCGGAGCCATGCTGACCGTATTATCGTATTTTAAGGCAACGGCAAAATGCGTCGGGTTCGTAATAACAACATCCGCCTCCGGCACGCTCTGCATCATTCTCCGCCGTGCCGCCTGCTGCATCCGCTGTCGCTGCTGTGACTTGACCTTTGGATCTCCTTCCTGATTCTTATACTCATCTTTGACTTCCTGCTTTGTCATACGCAGGTCTTTTTTATGTTTCCATTTCTGGAACACCCAGTCTCCAAGCGCAAGTGCCAGATATGTCACCGATATCTTGATGCCAAGCTCCATCACCATGTCAAACAGGATTCCAAGACAATCCTGTATCGTCAGATCATACGCCGTCACAAAAATTCCGACATTATCCTTGACAACCGAATATGCCACTGCCGAAAAAACAACGATTTTAAAGATTGACAGCACCAGCTCGAACAGTGACTGTTTGGAAAACATACGCTTAAATCCGCTGATTGGACTCAGCTTGTTAAGTTTCGGTTCCATCGGTTTTGATGTCACCTTCCACGTGATCTGGATTCGCTGTGATAAAAACGCAATCACAAATGCAAATATAACAAACGGTGCAATCGTAATCGCAATATACTGTACCGTATCAAGCACGATCTGCCATGCACGCACATGCGTAAATCCATCTCCTGTTTCATTTGCGATATCACGCCAAAAATAAGGAAATACATTGACGAGACGTTCTCCGATAAACGACATAAATATCCGCAAGCACAAAAAAAATGCCAGAAGCATAGCCGCAGATGTGAGTTCTTTGCTCTTTGCCACCTGACCTTCTTTTCGGGAATCTTCGATTTTCTTTGCGGTTGGTTCTTCCGTCTTCTCCCCGCCCTCATCGTTTGCAAACAACTGCAGATCATAGGCAAGCAAAAGCGGTGTCCGTTTTTCTTCCAGAGAAAACACGTCACAACCCTCCTAATATCGTCTGGATCATATCACGCATACGTTCCATAATATAATTTGCAATGTTCGGAACGAACATAATACAAACAGCAAGCAAAAATAAACCAACAAATACTTTCAACTGCATACCAATCGCGAACATGTTCATCTGCGGAGAACTCTTTGCAAGCACCCCCAAAATGACATTCAACATGGTCGCGCCCAAAAATACTGGCATCGCGATACGGAATCCAATCATAAACATCTGCACGATAAACTGAATCAGGGATGTGTAGATCACATCCGGGCTTAGCACGATTCTTCCGACCGGCACCAGTTCAAACGACTGTGCTGCCGCAGACAATATATAATAATGCAGATTGGATATCATGATAACCAGACACACAATCTTATCGTATAATTCACCTGTGATCGTCACCATACCCTGATTCGGATCAAAGGTCGTTGCCATCGAAAATCCGATTTCCCGGTCGATAAATTCTCCTGCGATTGCCAGTGCTTTCATCGAAAGTCCCGCTACAAATCCAAGCAACAGACCAACCAGTGCTTCTTCTAACACAAGCGTCGTATACCCAAGTACGTTTGTATATTCCGGTAGGGATACATCGACTACCTGATACAGGATCAGGGATACAAAAAACGCAATGGATATCTTCATTCTCGCATTCAGGGAATTATGTCCAAAAATAGGTGCAATTGATGTAAAACAAGCGACACGGACAAGCACTAGCAGAAATGCTTCCAGTGTCAGCGTCGATATCGTAAAGGACATCGTTTATTACCCCACAAACTCTCCAAACCGGCTATACAAATCCTGTATAAAGGACAGGATGTTATTCAAGATCCAGTCTCCACAGATGATGAGTGACAAAAATACACAGATCATCTTCGGTACAAACGTCAGCGTCTGCTCCTGAATAGAAGTCACTGTCTGGAAGATACTGATGATCAAACCAATTACCAAAGATGTAATTAACATCGGCGCACTACATTTGATTACAAGCCACACAGCCTCCACCGTGATAGCTACAACATCGCCTGTACTCATACAATCACCTCGTTACTCTACTGTCAAAAATTAAACGAATTTACAAGTTGTCCGATAACCAGATTCCATCCATCTGCAAGAATAAACAGCAGAATCTTGAACGGCATGGAGATTGTCGTCGGCGGCAGCATCATCATACCCATAGACATAAGCACAGAAGATACTACCATATCAATCACAATAAACGGAACATAAATCAAAAATCCTATGATAAACGCTGCCCGCAATTCACTGATGATAAATGCAGGAATAATAATCGTGATGGAAAGCTCATCTACACTTTCTACCGGCTCTATCTTTGCGATATCCATAAACAAACGCAGATCATCCTGCCGTGTCTGTTTCAGCATAAACTCCCGCAACGGCTGTATTCCTCGTTCCAATGCCTCCTGCTGCGTTATCTCTTCAGCTACCAGCGGATCATACGCTTCCGTCTTTATCTGAGCAATTACCGGGCTCATAATAAAAAGGGTTAAAAATAACGAGAGCCCTATCAAAACGTTATTAGGTGGTGAACTCTGCGTACCGATTGCCGTCCGCACAAAATGTAACACGATAATGATTCGTGTAAATGAGGTCACCATAACCAGAATTGATGGAGCTAACGAAATTACTGTTATGATCAATAAAATCTGAAGTGTACCGGAAAGAGATGTCTCATCTGAGTTCGTACTCAAAGATAAACCAAGTGTCGTCGCATCGTTATTATCCGATGTCACACTGTCGACCTGTCCCTCTTCTGCTCCGGTATCCGGTGTCACAGTCGTTGCATGAACAGCACCTGTACCGGAAAAAATAACAACAAACGCAAGCGGTATAAGAAATAGCACTAAAAATTTTCGTAATTTACTGAATTTCATTTCTATACCTACTTTTCGTTATCGTCTTTTGCGTTTCCCTTCATGTTCGCCAGAACTTCTTTGAAGCTCATCTTCGGTGTCTTTCCGACTGTGGCATCCACCATCTGATCTGGAAGCTTTAGATCGTCTTTCTTTAATTCCGCGATCACATGAATCTCTTCTTTCCCAATTCCCAAGGCAAAATATTTCTCTCCTATCTTTGCAATGGCAACCATCTTGTTGCCACCGACACGATAAGATTCAATAAACTGAATATTATTCTTCGCTGACCATGTATTGTTCTGATATTTCGCGATCAGTCTCGTAGAATAAAATGCTAAAACCAAAACTAAGACCGTGATCAATATCAGTTTGACAATACTCCAGCCAGCAGAAAAACCACTCGTAAGAATTGCGCCAAAAAACATACTATTCCACTGCCTTTTTCACTGCTTCAATGACACGATCCGGCTGGAATGGCTTTACAATGAAATCTCTGGCACCAGACTGAATGGATTCAATAACCATCGCCTGCTGTCCCATTGCAGAACACATTACAACACTTGCGTTTGCATCGATTGCCTTAATCTTCTTCAATGCCTGAATACCATCCATCTCTGGCATTGTGATATCCATCAATACCAGATCCGGTTTTGTCTCTTGATATTTTTCAACAGCCTTTACGCCGTTTTCTGCTTCTCCAGCAATGTTGTATCCATTCTTTACCAGAATGTCCTTGATCATCATTCTCATAAATGCAGCATCATCACAAATAAGTATACTCTTTGCCATATCATTACTCCTTAAAACTTAGATTTTTTCTTTTATTATTTCAGTAATTCTGATACCAAAACTTTCTTCGATTACAACAACTTCTCCCTTTGCAACCAGCTTCTGGTTTACCATCACATCGATCGGTTCACCGGCAAGCTTATCCAACTCAATGATCGTTCCCGGTGCAAACTCCAGAATCTCCTTGATGGATTTTCTCGTCCGTCCCAAAACGACCGACACTTCCAAAGGAACATCCATAATCAAGTCAATATTTTCCTGCTGCAACGCAGGATTCATAACCGGGTTAAATGCCTGGAACTGTACATTCTGTACATTGACATCCGGCTGCATCATCTGTGGCATCATAGATTGTCCCATCATCGGCTGCCCCATCGGCATTCCCGTCGCAGGTTGCGGCTGCGGCTGTGGCTGTGGAACCGGTTGTGGCTGTGGTTCCGGTTGTGGAGCCGGCGGTGGTGTTTCCTCCTTTTCTTCCGATTCCCCGCTAAATTTCTTATAAAGATCTCTTGCGAACTGAATCGGGTATAACTGCATAATCGTGCTGTCTACGAGATCTCCGATCGTCATCCGGAACGTGACACGCACAAAATCCTTATCTAAAAAGTCACTGGCCTTTGCAACATCGATATTGCCAGCCATATCCACCAGCTCTGCTTCCGGTGGGCTGATATCAATCTTACAATTCAGCATCGAAGATAATGAAGTTGCGGAACTTCCCATCATTTGGTTCATCGCCTCACAGATGGCTGAGAAATGCAGCTCTGTCAGCTCTGGTGCAGGATTTAATCCATCGCCCCCCATCATCAGATCTGTAATGACCTTTACATCATCTTCTTTTAAAATCAGTACATTATTTCCATCAATACCGTCTTTATACAGGATATTGATAAATACACACGGTTTTGCGTACTCTGCTGTAAGCTTATCCCAGTTCGTAATCTCAACAACCGGTGTTGTGATCACAACCTTCTGGTTTACCAGTGAGTACAGCGTTGTTGCCGCCGTACCCATACAAATATTGGAGATTTCTCCGATCGCATCTTTTTCCTCATCGGAAAGTATGGCATCGTTACTTGTCTGGGTAGAGGAAGAACCTGTATTCATATTCCCAAGCAATGCGTTAATCTCTTCCTGAGATAACATTCCGTCCATGTTCTGTTATTCCTCCTCTCTTATAATTTCAGTTACTTTCACTGCGTAATCATCGTTAAACGATCCGGGCAACGCTTTAAATTTTACTATATTGCCCACATAAATATCAAGCTCGTCTTCAATCTTTCGATTCAGCTTGATCACATCTCCCACCTGCAGATTAATGAAATCCATAACGGTGAGTGAACTTTTTCCCAGCTCTGCGGATACCGGGATCAACGCCCGGTTGATTGCAGTCTCGATAACATCAGCATAACTCGTCTCGTCTCGATCCTGCATCGTTGAAAACCAGTATTTGGTATTCAGCTTGTCCATCACATCTTCGAGTGTCAGATATGGCAGACAGATATTCATCAAACCCTCAACTCCGCCGATATTGATATTGACCGTTACAATCGCAATCATCTCTGTCGGCGAAATGATCTGTGCAAACTGCGGATTCGTCTCGATTCGTTCCAGATATGGATGAATCTCTACAACATTTGTCCACGGTTCCCGCAACAGATCGATCAATATGGTAAAGATTTTTTCCAAGATGGAAAGCTCAATCTCAGAAAATTCTCTTTTCTTCTCTAACGGTTCTCCAACTCCGCCAAGCAGACGGTCGATAATCGCGTATCCAAGATTGGTCGCAATCTCGATAATGATATTGCCCGATAACGGTGCCATATTGACAACACCAAGCAATACCGGATTGGATAAGGCATTGGAAAATTCTGAATATGTAACTGCCTCTGAGTTCATTACCTCGACCTGCACATTCTTCCGCAGATACGCTGGCAGGTTACTACTCAATAATCTTCCGTAATGTTCAAATATAATCTCTAATGTACGCAGATGCTCTTTTGAAAACTTGGCTGGTCTTGAAAAATCGTACTCCTTGACTTTTACACTTTTAGTCTCTGTAAAGTCGTCCGCATCAAGCTCTCCAGTGGATAATTGCTTCAAGAGCGCATCTATTTCGTTTTGTGAGAGTACGTCAGCCACGTTTTCTCACCTCCTGCTGGCAATAATCTACTGTGCAACCCAATTGTAAAAGCTTACAGAATAAATACATTCAGTATTAAATGTTTCCTTGAGCTGTTTCAACAATTCCTCTTTGATCTTGTTCGTGGTTGTCTCTCCGTCAATCACTTCGGTATATGTATAGCTTCCAATGATGTTTCTCGCCATATCGTAGATCATCGCGGTAGATGCTTCGATGTTGGCAGATACCTTGGAGTAATCACTGGCTGTCTTGTCCATATTGATTGTCAAACCATACTGTACAACATGCAGGTCACCCGAACCATCATTTTTCAGGTTGATTGGATTTCCCTGTTCCAACTGGTAATGTGCCAGATTGCTAACATCAAATGTACTGTCGTCCTTTGTCTGCGAAGCGATCTCAATATCAAGAACCTCTGCAATATCGGTAATCAGTTTGTTTGTCTTCGATGTGGAAGGCATAAACACAAACACAAGCAAAATATTAAACACAAGGTTTATAATACTAATTGCTAATATAACAACGGTTATAAGATTTTTCTTCATGTTTCTGACTCCTTAATTATTTGAATTCTGCTTGTTGTAGATTTTAATCGCAACTCTACGATTCTTCGCTCTTCCCTCTTCTGTCTCGTTTGACGCAACCGGACGGCTGTCTCCATAGCCGGCAATCTTGATGTTGCTGTCTATGAAATGCTCCTGCGACACAACATATTCATAAACACTGCGCGCACGTTCTGAGGAAAGTGAGCGATTATCTTCATACTTTGAATTTGAGATTGGGATATTATCCGTGTGTCCCTCAATCTCGATTACATTGTATTTGTACTTGACAAGGATTTGTGCAATCTTCTGCAAAAACAGCTTGGAATTATCTTTGATCTCCGCATTACCGGAATCAAACAGAATCGAACCATTCAGATCCAGCTCCACATACTGATCGTTAAAATCAAGGATAATCTGGTCATCAATTGCATAGGTCTCTGCCATCTGCATGACTTCCTCATACATTTCTTCTGACTGTTGTTCGCCCCGGCGTTCTACTTCAGCCTGCAGGTCGTTATCTGACAGATGCTCCGCATCCGTCGGGGATGCACTGCTTGACTTGTCCCCTGTGTTTCCGTCGATGTTCTTGCCTGCTTCCGACAACACACTGTCTGTATCTGCAAGCTGTGTCATACCTCCAGATAACATTTCTCCCGTCAAAAGCGAAACACTTCCTTCGCTGATCACACTGAATGACAGATTGTCAAAGGATGCTGCAATCTTCTGTATCTTTCCCTCGTCCATCGTTGAACTCGCAAAAAGCAATACGAAGAAACAAAGCAGCAGGTTCATCAGGTCACTGAACGTGGACATCCACGCCGGCGAGCCTTCGTCTGGCGGCTGTTGTTTTCTTTTTGCCATTAACGACCACCGCCTTCTTCTGCGAACTCCTGACGATCCTTCGGCGCAAGGAACGACTTTAACTTCTCTTCTATGACACGAGGATTCTCACCTGCCTGAATTGACAGAATTCCCTCGATCATAACCTCTTTTAATTTGATCTCTGTCTCATTCTGTAAAGACAGCTTTGCAACAATTGGTGCACACAACCAGTTGGCTATGATGGAACCATACAACGTTGTAACAAGCGCAACGGACATGTTCGGACCGATAGAATCCGGATCTGACAGATTCTTCAGCATGTTAATCAATCCAAGCAATGTACCGATCATACCCCATGCAGGACCTGCAGTTGCAATATTTTTCCAAAACGTTATATTCCCCTGATGCCGGGAATCCACATTCATAAGTTCTGCTTCCAGAATGCTTCGTACCAGTTCCGGGTCCGTTCCATCGACGATCAGCATGATTCCCTTTTTCATAAATTCATCATCGAGATTGTTCGCTGATTCCTCCAATGCAAGCAGGCCCTCCCGTCTTGCAAGGTTGGAAAGCTCTATAATAGATTTGATCGTGCCTGCTTCGTCAGACTTTGGATTCTTGAAGATCAATCCGATTGATTTTAGTCCGGACAGAAATCCCTTTAAAGAATTTCCGGCAAACTGTGTACCAAGCACACCACCAAATACGATATACACAGATGGTAAATCCACAAAGTTATCTACAATTACACTGAAATCATGTCCACTTACCATACCGTAAATCATGAGTCCGAATGCAATTACCAGCCCTATAATTGATGTAAAATCCATGACCTTAACCCCTATACATTCTCTGCCTTGTTCCCACTATCCAAGAATAAAGCGAATATTTTTCTCTTATAGTCTATCACAAGTGAGGTTACTTCCTCGGCAGACTCACTCACGACGAATTTCTTGCCGTTTGTCAGCGTAATCACAGTATCTGGTGTCTCCTCCACTGTCTCTATCAGTTCGGCATTGATCGTCATCTTTTTCCCTTTTAATCTGGTTACTTCAATCATATCTCTGTACTCCCTGAAAGATTACACATTTTCCGACATTACAATTAGGCTAATTATAGCACAGTTCGATTTTTATGTCTACAAAATAAGGCAGGCATTTTCCACTTTTTCACATCGTCAAAAGTAGAAAATACCTGCCCTTTTATTTATAAATTACCGCTTCAGGTTTACAAGCTCTTCAAGCATGGAATCTGAGGTTGTGATAATTCGTGAATTTGCCTGAAATCCTCTCTGGGTTGTAATCATATCAGTGAACTCCGCCGACAAATCAACATTTGACATTTCCAAAACGCCCTGCGAGATTTTTCCACCATCCTCATCAACAGATGTTCCGATACCATCAAAGTAACCAGAGTTCTGTGTAGTTGTGTACACGCTGTTTCCAAGTGCTTCAAGCGCCATCGGGTTTGCAAAGGTTGCAACAGATATCTGTCCAAGCAATTTTGTCTCGCCATTCGTATAAACGCCATAAAGCTTACCTGTCTCATCAATGCTGACATCATTTAACTTACCCATGGAGCGACCGCCTCCGGTAGAATCCGCAGCTCCACGTACTGCCTTTACTGTAGACTTACCGTTTGATTCAAATCTTGTCAGATACGAGAAATTGACATCAATTCCATCGACAGCCTCACCATTGATTACAGACTGGAATACATCGCCCTTCTCGTTCGGATTATTCGGTTTAATCTCAAGCATCGCATTCTTTTGTCCCGCTGCTCCAACATATTCAAAGTTACCTGTACCCGCATCGAATTTAACCTGAATGGAATTGGCGCCTCCGATTGTAGCTTTATAACCGCCTTCAACAGTAGCCGTTGTCGGATCGTCCGTTCCTGTTATCTCAATATTATTTGAATCCTTGATGGACACAATCTCAAGATTATACAAAGACTTATCCGCCTGGTTCTGATCCTGCGTTAACTTGAATTTTACTGTATAATTATAACCAAGTGCATCATAGATGGATACTGAAATTGCGCGTCCATCCACAGATGTAAGTTCAGGATCTGTCATATCAATATTTCCGGTCAGATGTGCATCGGTTGTCATCTGTGGAGATGACACCTTGTTATCTTCAGACTCCGGATAAAGTGCCGATACCGTATCCTTCTTGATCTGATTCGGATTATCCGGATCAACCTGCCATCCCATAACCTGATATCCACTTCCGTTTACAAGGCAACCACTTCCATCAACGCCAAAAGAACCTACCTTAGTAAAATAATTTGTTCCACCACGGCTGACTACAAAGAACGCAGAACCGGAAAGCATCATATCATATGTATTGTTTGTTGTCTGTGCACTACCATTCTGTGTGATTGATGTTTGAATGGATGATGTCTTGGCACCAAGACCGATCTGAGATGCGTTTGTACCACCTGTGGTAGCTGTCGCACCGGTCGCATTGGCACTTGTCTGATATAAAACATCGCTGAATAACACCGATGAAGATTTGAATCCTGTTGTATTAACGTTCGCGATATTATTACCGATAACGTCCATTTTTGTCTGATGTGTCTTAAGTCCGGCAACACCGGAATAAAGTGATCTCATCATAATTTTTGACCTCCATAATCTTGTTTTAGTTTTTCCTCTGTCATTCGGAAAACCAAAAGCCTCCTTATCGGTCCGGCTTTTTCTTATACAATGACGGCTCCGTCAATATTGGTAAACACCTGTCCGCTTTCTCCCTGCTCCATCGCAGTGACTACGGTATTGTTTTTAACATTTACGATAAATGCAAGATTGTCCATCATCACGAGTGATTCCTGAATCTGCTTTGTCCGTGCCTGTCCAACACCCTGATTCAGACGTTCAAGCTGATCCTCAGACAATTCAATATTCCGGTTTTCCAGCCGCTGATTTGCATGCTTGGAAAATTTCACTTCCTGTTCTACTTTTGCATTTAGTACATCCTGAAAGCTGACAACTTCTTTGTTTGGTTCTGTCGTTTTTTCCGGCTTCACATTCTGGAAATACAGATTCGCAGCCTGTCCCATGGAAAGAAAATCGACATCGAAAGATCGCATATGCATTCCCTCCTTGTTCTGCATAAACTGTCATTCCCTAAGCTTCTTTCGTCTTGTCCGCAGCATCTGTTTTATCCAAATCATCTGTCTTGCCACCGACATTATCCGTACCGTTCGTGCTGTCGCCTGTATTATCATCCTTGTTGATTGTTCCATCACTGTTTGCATGCTTTTTCAAATACAGATAATAATCGTAGTCAATCACAGAATCCAGATCCTCTGCAGGATAATATGTGTTATTGACCGACAGATACACATCGCCATCCTTAACTGTCGCATACTCTACCAATCCACTGATCATTGCCTGTTTACCAGAAGAATCAGTTGTGTTCATAATTACATATTTGCCAACCAGATTCAGGTTGTTTCCCTTATCCAGTGTATCACTGATATTAAGCTGCGCCTCCAATGCAGAATACTGTGCAAGCTGTGACATATACTCTGTATTATCACTTGGATTTAAAGGATCCTGATACTGCATCTGTGTTACAAGCAGATTCAAAAAGGCTTCCTTGTCCAGATCGCTTCCGGATGTCTTTCCCTTGGATGTTGCGGAATAACTGCTTGAGCTGTTTGCGATACTGCTAATTGCTGAATCAACTGCCATGTTCTGCCTCCTTTCTTAGGTCTTATCACGCCATATAATTTACTTGATTTCCCTGTGCCTTCATCATTTCTGTCTCCAAAGACACATCCTCAATTATATCATCGTCTGAATTGCCTGTGAAATTAACCGGGCCAGTCGAATTTCCTGACTTTTGCTCTTTTTGTTCCATCTGTGCTTCCGCACCGCTTTCTTCCATGAAATAATCCGGTGTTCCAACCATTACCTCAATGGCATCTACTTTGAGATCCTGATTTTCAAAAGCTTCCTTCAGAACTGCCAGCCCTGACTCCACGGCTGCCTTTGCCGCCTCTGTTTCTGCAATGATCTGTGCCTGCATCACACCATTTTTCGTGGATACATGAATCTGTACTTTTCCCAGCTGTTCCGGATTCAGCTGTAAGGTCATCGATGTGACATCTTTCGATAAGTTCACTCTGATCTCATCCACTACCTGACGGACAATATCCGTCTGTGTTACCGACGTATCAAACGGTGTTGCTGCAATCTCTTCGCCTGTCGCCTGTGCCATCGCCTGATTCAGATTGGAAATCACACCCTCTGCATTCTGTTTCATCAGATCTGCAGAAGCATCCGAATCTCCGGCATCCTCTGTCTGCACAGTCACCTGTACTTCTGTGTCAACAGTCTGGGTTTCAACACTTTTACCAGATGTCCGGGTAACATCCTCCTCCGGTGTCGTCTGTGCAACCGTCTCTGCGTTTGCTTCCACTGTCTGTGGCTTTTCTGCATCCACAACCGTCCCCTGTGGCTCTGTCTGTGCAGATGCCGACTCCTCTGGAAGCAGTTCCTCAACTGGCACTTCTGTTGAAATCACTGTCTCATCCACCACATTCAAAACCTCATCCAGAAGCTGCATTGCCTGCTGCATAAGATTATTCAGGGATTCGTCAATCAGCAGATCCACAGATGTTGCATCATTGATCTGCAAAATAAAATCCTTCATCACAGCCGGATCAAGCAGATCCTGCATTGTAAGTCCCGCTGTCTGCAAGAGATTCTGCAATGTCTCATCGTCCACATTCAGAAGCTTTTTCAGCTTATTCGAAAGTAATTCCGCTTTTAAATCGTCGCCTTCTGCTTCCTGTGGTGCTTCGTTTCGCTTTGCTTTTTCTGCACCGGTAGTACGCGTTGTTTCTGTCTTCGCATCTGATCTTGTATACTTGTTCAGATCTGACTGTTTTTTCTCGCCAGAAACCGTTGTGTCTGTCTGTTTTACCGCATCTACATCGTTTTTCATCGTTGCAGAATTCGCTGTCTGCGTGGTGGTATTCGAATTGGTTGCTGCCAGATTCATCAGATCTGCAAATGTTCCAGAGGCTTTGTCCTTCGACTTTGATTTGTCTGTGGTTCCGCCCGTCTGGCTCATATCGACTTTTCCGATTCCACCTGATTGAATTCCTACAATCATTTGCGTTCCTCCTTTTTTTCTTATTTGGAGTTATACAATGGCTCTATGGCAAAAGTTTCTTCGTTACCGCAGCCGCAAAATCCGGATCCATCGCCGCGAGCACCTTTCCCCTTGACTGCGCATCCATATTGTTCATGATCAGTGCAACTGTATCGAGATCATTGCCCATCGTCTCCAAAATCTTTGCAGCTTCCGACGCATTCATTTCTTCGTACGACTGTGCCATTTTCTTGATACTGTCATCTGCCTGATCCTGTTCTAATACCTGCTGATAGATCTCAGCAGCGGATTCCGCATCAAGCTCATTGTACCACTCTTTATATGTATCGGTATCTGGAGCCGAATCTCCATAGACTATTTCGTCATAAAATTTCTTTTTTTCATCTTCAAAGTCACTTTGATCCTTTGCAATGGTCGTCAGACGATCGACTTCCGCCTGTAATTCCGTCACTTTGTCGTTTAATTCGGAGATTTCTGCGTCCTTGCTGCCAATCGCTGCATCCTGGTCTGCAATATGCTTTAAAGCATCCTCCAGATTCGTATATGGATAATCACTCTCAATCGCAACTTCCTCATCCGAAGCATCCGGCAATATTTTATTGATTACCGGAACATCCTTAAATACCGGGCGGAGCACACGGCTTCCAAATCCACCTACATCACATTTTATGAGCAGACACATCACACTCAGCCATGTAATTACGATCAAAACACCGATCAGGATACCTACACCTTTATTGCTACCGGAGTTTTCTCCTTTTTCTCTCTTATTTTTTGCCATTGTCTTCCACCTCTTTCTTTGCACTTGTAAACTGATATCCCGCCACCTCATCGGTCTCCCGTTTCTCGGTCGCATTCAACTCCTGTTTAAATTCATCGAACTTCTTTTCTTTCAGCTTCTCATGCATTTTCCGTTCCTGCATCTCGCGTGCCATCTTCTGTCTGGCAAGTTCCAGTTCTTTGCTCTTCTGCCGGATCACTGCATTCTGCTCCTCGATCATCATATCTAAGATATCCATACTGTTTGCATTTTCTTCAATCTCAAGGAAATCCAGCCTTCCCTGTATGGATGCCTGATACGCTTCATAATATCCCTGTTTGCGTTTTTTTAATGCATCAAGCTTCTGTTCCTCTGCCGCAAGTGCCTGCCTTGCTTCGGCGTACTCCTGCTTGGCAGACTCCTCCAGCTTATATTTGATATTCAAGATATTCTGCATTCGATATATAAACTTCGCCATACTTTCTTCATCCTGTCTTATTCAAAAATCGCATACAACTGCTGCAGCTCATCCTCCAGCAAAAACTTACTGTCCACATCCTGCATCAGATACGCATTGACCTGATTGATCTTCGTGATTGCATAGTCAATCTCCGGGTTGGAGCCGGATTTGTAGGCACCTATGTTGATCAGATCCTCTGCGTCGTTGTAGGTTGCGAGTACATTTTTCAATCTGCCAGCCGCCTGCTTATGTTCTTTCGATGCAATCGCACTCATGCATCGCGAGATACTCGCCATAATATCAATCGCCGGATAATGGTTTTTATGTGCCAGATTTCGCGACAGCACAATGTGTCCATCTAAGATACCTCGCGCCGTATCGGTGATCGGCTCGTTGAAATCATCGCCATCGACAAGCACCGTATAAAGTCCGGTAATCGAGCCCTGATGCGTATTGCCTGCACGCTCTAATACCTTTGGAAGCTCCGCATATACTGATGGCGGATATCCTCTTGTAACCGGAGGCTCTCCAGATGCCAGTCCAATCTCCCGTTGTGCCATCGAAAAACGGGTCAGGGAATCCATCATCAACAGGACATCCTTGCCCTGATCCCGGAAATATTCTGCAATTGCGGTTGCTGTTTTTGCCGCCTTATTACGGATCAGTGCCGGTTTATCCGAGGTTGCGATTACAAGCACAGAACGCTTCAGACCTTCCGCCCCCAGATCTCGCTCGATAAACTCACCGACCTCACGACCTCGCTCTCCGATCAGTGCGATCACATTAATATCTGCTTTCGTATTTCTGGCAAACATACCCAGCAAAGTACTTTTTCCAACACCACTACCAGCAAAGATGCCGATACGCTGTCCTTTTCCGATCGTTAAAAGTCCATCCACCGCTTTTACCCCAAGTGGAAGCACTTCATCAATCAACTTTCGTTTGAGTGGATCCGGTGGCGGCGCATCAATCGGATACGTCTCCGTCGTCGTGAGCGTACTGCCGTCCATCGGTCGTCCGATGCCATCCAACACCTTGCCAAGCAATTCCTCACCAACCGGAACCTGCAGGACACCTTCTGTATTCCGAACCGTTGCCCCCAGTCCGATTCCATCGACCGAATCATACGGCATCAGTAGTACCTTATTCTCGCGGAAACCGACGACCTCTGCCATGACCTTTGTCAGACCATCCTTCGAGATGATCTCGCACAGGTCATTCAGCTTTGCCGGTGGTCCTACCGATTCTACCGTCAGTCCGACAACTTTATTTACTTTTCCGTAATGCACACTGAAATCACGATATAACAGTGCATCGTATCTTGCTCGGTCAAATTTCTTCAACATTTCATTGCTCCATTTATGGCTATATATAGAGAATCGCAGATATTCCTATCTGCGATTATGCCTTTATTGCGTAGATAATAATTTGATAGCGGTAATCAAATTCCGCACCTGCACGTCCATGGACAGATCCACGATACCCGTGTCACTCTCGATCTGACATTGCCCCTTTTGTAGTTTTGTATCGCTGAATATCTCTATGGTTATTCCCGGATTCGCAGCTCCGGACAATCGATCCGCATTATCTGCAATATATGTATAATTCTCTTCTGATACCCGGATGACGAACTTTCTGGAATCCTCATCCTCATTTAACACCTGATTGATCATGTAGATCATCACTGGCTTATAATCATCAACCAGTATACCTGTCAGCTTCTGGATCAGCTTGCACGCAACATCCACGATCTGTTCCTCAGTATCTGTGATGTTCTCCATCATTTCTTCCCGCGCCTGCGCAAGTGCCTGATCGCGTTCCCGACTGATCTTCTCCAGATACTCATCCGCCCGGCGCATCGCTTCCATGTTGCCATCTTCGAGCCCTTTTGCAAAACCCTCTTCCTGTGCAGCTTTGCGAATTGCCTCTGCATCCGCCTTGGCATCCTCCAAAATCTTCTGTGCCCGTTCACGCGCATCATCCTGTAAAAGTTTTGCCTTCTCCATCGCGTCATCCAAAAGCTCTTTATGCTCTTCCAGATTGATCGTCGCAGCCATCTCTGTAATGCCTGCCTCGAAAGTATCTCCTGCTTCCGCTGAACCTTCTGGTACATCATTCTTCGGACGGATCACACGCGGTTTGGGCGGTTCGATCACACGGCTGTTTACATCGATCACAAACGGTTCCTGTGACACCGTACGCACGCCTGGTATCCCGGATTTAAAAATATTAGACAACAATCTCGTCACCTCCACCACGGGAAATTACGATCTCGCCGGCATCCTCCAGTTTTCGGATAATATTTACGATCTTCTGCTGTGCATCCTCGACATCCTTCAGACGGACAGGACCCATAAACTCCATGTCCTCTTTGATCATAGATGCCAGACGGGATGACAAGTTATCGAAGATCACCTTCTGTACGTCTTCGTTTGCATTCTTCAAAGCCACTGCCAGCTCGTTGTTCTCCACCTCACGGAGTACAGTCTGGATTGCACGGTTATCAAGCAGCAGAATATCCTCGAATACAAACATCTTTCTGCGGATCTCGTCTGCCAATTCCGGTTCCTCGATTTCGAGGTTTTCCATAATATGTTTCTCAGTACTCCGGTCGACCGTATTCAGGATATTGACGATGGAATCCACACCACCGACAATCGTGTAATCCTGATTGACCAGAGACGCCAGTTTCTTCTCCAATATCTTTTCCACTTCTTTGATTACATCCGGGCTGGTTCGATCCATCATTGCGATACGCTTTGCAACGTCTGCCTGCTTCTCCGGTGCCAGCGCGCTGACCACGGCTGCCGCCTGCGATGCCGGAAGATATGCAAGAATCAACGCGATTGTCTGCGGATGCTCGTCCTGAATAAAGTTTAAAAGTTGGCTTGCATCTGCCTTTCGTACGAACTCAAATGGACGTACCTGCAAAGATGCGGTCAGTCTGCCGATGACATCTCTTGCACGATCCTCGCCAAGTGCCTTGTCCAGAAGTTCCTTCGCATAAGCAATACCACCCTCTGCAATGTATTGCTGTGCCAGACAAACCTCATAGAATTCATCCAGCACCTCATCCTTTAATTCTGCCGATACACTTTTTGTATTGGCGATCTCCAATGTCAACGCCTCTATCTCATCATCCTTCAGATGCTGAAAAATCTTAGAGGAACGTTCCGGTCCAAGCGCGATCAGCAAAATTGCAGCCTTCTGCACGCCTGTAATATCCGATGAATGTAATGTTGTCGCCATAGTATCACTCCCAATCGTCGTTTAGCCAATTTCGTAACAATGCCACCACTGCTTCCGGGTTTTCATCCACAAATTTCTCAATCTGCTGCTTGGAAGCGGATTTATCACTAAACTCAATATCATCCAAAGTCTGGTTCTCCTTCGTTGTCGCAAGCAGAGCCTCTACCGAAAGCTCCGGTTCTGTCTCGACAACCTCATGCGGTTTCATGCTGCGGAATACAACAAATAACAACAATCCACCAATAATCACAGCCAGTACGATTGACAAAATGCTCTGTACCGGTACGGACTTCGTCTCAGCCGGGTAAAAGACTGGAACGATCCGCTCTACCACATAGATATTTGCCGCCTTCATACCGGTTGCACTGGCAAGCATGTCGACCATTTCCTGTGGGTTAATATTCTCTGTCGGTGTCGAATTTGCTGCCTGATACTCCGCAAACGTCGTACCATCCAGCAATCCCTGTTCCTTCATCTGATCTTCATAGTAGTTCTCATACCGGGTCAGATACAATGCCATGCTGGAATTCTGCATATTGACATCACCAACTGGCGTCACAGTACGGGTTGTCGTACTGCTCGTCTCGTAATCTTCACGCAGAACGCTCAAAGTCGAGCCTGCATTTGCATTATCGAGCAGGTTATAATCTGTGATTTCCTCACCATTTGCATCCGTACCAACCACGCCACCGGTACCATCCGTATTTTCCGCCAGATAGTAATAATGGGAGGATTTCGGACCGGTATCATCCTCGTCATTCGAGTAATATTTGATATCTTCAATCTCCTGCTGGGAAATATTCACATCCAGATTTGCCGATACAGATACCTCGTCATACACGCCCGAATTTACCATCAGGTTCCAAAGCTTGCTGTTGTAATACTCCTCCACCTGCTGCTGTACCATGATAACCGGGGATGCACTCGTGGTAGAGTTCTGACCGGAGAACAACAATTCGCCCTTGTTGTCAACGATTGTAATTGCCTTTGTATCCGAATTACCAACACAGGTTTTCGCATACTCTACGATTGCATTTGTGCTTTCCTGATTGTAGTCACCATTTATGGTAAGCATAATGCTGACTGAAGCAGTCTGGTCACTCGCATAAACCGTGTTTGTGCTTTCCGGCAGATTGATTGTAACCGAAGCCTTCGTCACACCCTGCATGGATGCAATATCCCGTTCCATCTCAGACTGCTTGTAAAGCTTTGCCTTGAGCTTTTTCTCCGAATCTGTCGTATTGAAGCTATTGTTAAACAGACTGTCATAATCTGACTGTCCATTATTCGTTCCAATGCCATTTTCGCCAAGGAGCAGACGTGCCTGTGACACCTGGTTCTCATCAACCTCAATCTTTAACGCATCGTCACTGACCTTGTATGTAATCGAATTATCTTCCAGCAGATTCGCTGCCTGAGCAGCTGTCGCCGTATCCTCAAAGGTGGACAATACCACATATGAAGTCCGGTTTAAAATTGCAACCAATGCGATCACAGCAACCAGAACTGCCGCCAATACCGAGAAGAATAACGCCTTCTGTCTCTTTGTATACTTTTTCCAAAACTCAACTATCTTCGATGGTAGCTGACTAAACCATTCTCTCATACGATACCTACTCTATATGCATAAATTTATAGCTGCATGTTCATCAATTCTTTGTATGCGGATACCACCGCATTTGTAACCTTCACTGTATACTGCAGGGAAATACTTGCCTTCCGTGCAGCAGCTGCCACATCATGGATATTGTCCGAATACCCAAGTGCATAGCTCATCTCCGCAGACTCTGCTGATTTCTGTAAAGAATCTGCTTCCTTATACATATCCACTGCCGCATTTAAAAACGTATCGAACGCTGTACCCTGCGAGCTGGACGCTTTTTTATCTGCACGTTCTGCAGAGCTTGCAGAATTTGCAGACTGAATACTGTTTAAGGTTGTCCATTCATCACCGAACAAACTCACTGGTGTAATTGCCATTTATCTATCTCCTGATACCAATTAGCTATTAAATAATTCCAATCCTTTTGCCGCGATATTTTTCGCAGCATTAAATGCCGTTGCGCTTGCTTCATAAGAACGGCTTGAATCAATCAGATTCGTCATTTCGGTTACTGTGTCCACATTTGGATATTCCACATATCCATCTGCATTTGCATCCGGATTGTCCGGCTCATATACAAGACGCAGATCCGATGGATCTTCCACGATCTTTGTCACTTTAACACCATTTGGTTCATAGTTTGACATATAGCCGTTTAACATATGGTCAAAGGATGTTGTATCCTGTTCTTCAAACACCACTGTCTTTCTGCGGTATGCACCACCATTCTCTGTACGTGTGGTGTTCGCATTCGCAATGTTCTGTGCAATTACATCCATTCGCATCTGTTGCGCCGTCATGCCGGTTGCAGATACATTCATCGCTGAAAATACACCCATCGCTGTTACCTCCCTAATCTGTCATCCGACGGAAATATCCATCAGAATACTTCCACATTAATTACCGGAACTAAGCACGGTATTGTATCTGGCAAACTCCTGATTCATCAGATCAACCAGAGCCTGATACTTGATCTGGTTTTCCGCCAGTCTTGCCTCTTCGGTATTGATATCGACATTGTTTCCATCCAGACGATACGAAAGCGATGCATTATCCGTGTAAACCTGTGCATCCAATGTCTCAAGATTCTGATTTGCCTTTTTCACTGCCTTGCTCAGATTCTTTTCCCCTGCAAGTTCTCCCTGCAGAACCGACTCAAAATCCAAATCTTTCCGCTTGTAATTCGGCGTGCTTACATTCGCAATATTGTTCGTCAGAAGCTCGTTTCGCAGATTCGCAGCATCTGCCGCTTTGTCCAAAATATTCACATAGTTATAAATACCGGATGTGATCATCGACTTCCTCCTTATTTTCAAACTAAAAAAATAGTTACTGTACAGATTCCCATACAGTAACTATCCTACCATATTTTGTGGTATGCTTCAACAAAAATCTTTTCTGACCACTAAATATTTACTCGTTTTCCTTTTTTTCGCGCTCACAGGTGTAACCGCATGTCTCAGAGGCACACAGAAGCTTATTTCCTTTCTCTACCATGTAACCGCCACATTTCGGACATTTCTTATCCGACGGCTTCGACCAGGACATGAAATCACAATCTGGATATCCAATACAGCCATAGTAAAGTCTGCCCTTTTTCGTCTTGCGCAAAATAATATCCTTGCCGCATTTCGGGCATGCAACACCGATCTTCTCGTAGTATGTCTTTGTGTTCCGACACTCCGGGAATCCCGGGCACGCAAGGAACTTTCCATGCGGACCATATTTGACTACCATCATACGTCCACACTGATCGCAAGGCACATCCGATACCTCATCTGCAATCTTGACCGATTCCAGCGATTCCTTCGCTTTCTCCACAGACTCTGCAAGATCCGGATAGAAATTCCGGATAACAACCTTCCACTCTAATTTTCCTTCCTCAATGCTGTCCAGAAGCGACTCAATATTTGCTGTAAACTCGGTATCCACAATTGCCGGGAATGCATCCGACATCATTTTATTGACTGCCGCACCAAGCTCTGTCACATACAGATTCTTGTTCTCCCGGATCACATAACGCCGGTTTAAAATCGTTGTGATCGTCGATGCATACGTAGACGGACGCCCGATTCCAAGTTCCTCCATCGTCTTTACAAGAAGCGCCTCTGTATAATGTGCCGGCGGCTGTGTGAAATGCTGCTTTTCCTCAAGCTCTGCACAGGTAAGTGTTGTACCTTTTTCCAGTCCGGTCAGTCTTGTCTTTTCTTCCTTCTCTTCATCTAACGAATATACAGACATGAATCCATCGAACACAACCTTCGATGTAGAAGCCTTAAACTTATGTTTCTCTGCCGTGGCATATACTGTCTTGTTCTCATAAACTGCCGGTGCCATACGGCTTGCTAAAAAGCGGTTATAGATAAGCTGGTATAAACGGAACTGGTCACGTGGAAGCTGCTCCTTTAATTTCACCGGAGATAACTCCACATTTGTTGGACGGATCGCCTCGTGCGCATCCTGAATCTTCTTGCCGGTCTTTACATCCTTTGCCTCACCGACATAATTCTCGCCAAACTGATGTGCAATATATTCTTTTGCATTTTTATCAGCTTCCTCAGAGATTCGTGTTGAATCCGTACGCAGATATGTGATCAGACCGATAGAACCCATGCCCTTGATTTCCACGCCTTCATACAACTGCTGCGCGATACGCATCGTCTTATTTGTTGCGAAATTCAGCTTCTTTCCAGCTTCCTGCTGCAACGTACTTGTTGTAAACGGAAGCGGCTGTTTCTTCGTCTTCTCGCTTACCTTTATCTCCGAAACCGTAAATGGCTTTCCGTCGATTTCTTTCTTTACCTGATCAAGTTCTTCTTTTTTGACTTTATCCTTCGCATAATGAAAGCAAACCGGCTTCAGTGCCGGATTCGCTGACAGATACGCATCTAAGCTCCAGTATTCTTCCGGAATAAATGCATTGATCTCATCTTCTCTGTCACAGATGATACGAAGCGCAACAGACTGTACGCGCCCCGCACTTAAGCCTCTCTTGACTTTTGCCCAGAGAAGCGGGCTGATGGTATAACCTACCATACGGTCAAGCATACGTCTTGCCTGCTGTGCATCTACCAGATCCATGTCAATTTCCCTGGCATTTTTTATAGAAGATTTGACTGCATTTTTGGTAATCTCATTGAAAGTGATTCTCTTATAATTTTTGCCTTCGAGTTTCAGGGCTGCAATCAGATGATATGAGATTGCTTCTCCTTCACGGTCAGGGTCAGTCGCGAGATAGATCTTATCTGCTTTTTTGACTGCCTTACGAAGCTGCGCCAATAATTCACCTTTCCCCCGAATTGTGATGTAATGCGGTTCGTAATCATGTTCAATATCAATACCCATCTGGCTTTTCGGCATATCCCGTACATGTCCGTTCGATGCGATAACATCATAGGATGCACCCAGGAATTTTTTAATTGTCTTTGCCTTTGCCGGTGACTCGACAATTACCAGATTTTTTGCCATTTCCCATTCCTCCAATACTTTTCTAGTATTCAAAAACAAGCAAACTATACACTATTTTCGGTGGAGGTGCAAGGTTAAATTCTTTTCTATCCTATTTTTGTTCCATCTTCTACTCTATTTTCACCACACTTCTTCTATCCACTTTATGCATTCCTGCCCCATAATTTCACGTTCTCTAGCACATTCTTCCGGGAATTCTTTCTTATTAACAGCTTTATCTTGCCACAGGATTTTCATAGTTTCCAATATCGGGGAACTTTCGGATAATTCAAATATTCCCCCCAATCATTCCTTACATATTTGTCTGTCATTGGGGATTTTTTGCATATTTCGATAATTTCCCCATCATTTTTTGTACTTTCTTCCATTTCGTTGGGTGATTTTTTCTTATTTGTCATTTTCACCCAATTCCTTGCTATACCTCTACTTGTTATTGGGAGGATTTTTGATGATTACCAATATTTTAATCAATATTTGCTACAGCAAAAGAAATCATATTTATACAATATAAAAGCAGGAAGTCTCGCTATAAGACCGCCTGCCTGTTGATCATTCTTATGTAGTTTTCTATATCTCGTCAGTACAGCAAACTTGAATTTTACGGTCTATCAGATTTTTTATTTACAGTTGTACTTTCGTTTCATTTCTCGTCTTGCCTTAATCTTTCCTAAAAATCCAGAAAGATACATGGCTAATACAATTAATACACCAAAATCTAATCCAAGTCCCGCACTTGCAACTCTTTCGTAGATACTTCCTGGTGTGTCTAATCCCATTACTTCAATAATAACAAATGCAATCATTCCTATTATTGCAATAACCGTAAGTACAAATAACCTTCCTTTAATTTTTTGATTAATTGTCTCTGTATAATCAGATAATTTCAATACTGTTTCTTTTACTTCTTCATTCATATTCTCGCTTTTCCTTTCTCCATCAATGATTTCAGGTATACTAACATCATAAAATTCAGCCAATTCAGCCAACAAACTAATATCAGGCATATTAGAACCTGTTTCCCATCTAGAAACCGTTCGACCTGAAACATTTATCTTTTCGGCAAGCTGTTCCTGTGTAATATCCTTTTCTTTCCTAAGTTCTTTTAAGAAACTTCCGATTTTTTTCTGATCCATACCGTTTCCTCCTTTCATCGACAGAGTAATATTATTCTACTAAACATAACACGACACAAAGCGAGAAAATGCCGTATTTACGCTATTGGACAAATCTGTCTAGTATTATTTATATTGGCTTTAGCCCTTAAAACTTCAATTTTTCAAGTTTCCGAATTACAATTTGCTCATAATACTGGTTATACACTTAAATAATCTTTATATTCTTTATCTAAAATTTTCTTAAATTCGTCATAATCATCCCATTTAAATGTAAATCCACATCTTCTACTATCTCTTACACCATACTTGTCTGCAAAAACATTTGCATATTTTTGCGACACTTTATTATAAAAATTATCAATACTTTCAAATCCATCATTTAAACAGTAGTCTATAAATGGCAATATTTTATCACTAACATCCTCTTCTGATAGTTTCAAATCAATACATTCAAATAAATCATCTGGCATTGTTTGTCTTTTTTTAACCTTTTCTATGGTTTCATTTATGACTGGATCTAAAGTTAAAAATTCATTTTCTACAAGCCAGGCAAGATAAAAAGCAATTTCAGTGCAACAATATTTCCATATTATCTCCTCATCTTTTTCGTTCAAATCTGTATCTTTTTTATTATACTGTATGCGATAATTTGCCTCTGCAATATCCCAATTCCATTCTGAATTGTACAAATAACCTCTATAAGTTTTTGCATTGTTATTAACTTTTTTATTATTCGGATTATTAAATTGTTTATAAAATTTCACGAATCCATATACACATGTAACAATTAATAATACAAAGATTACACCAAACACAGCAATATCTGAAATGTTGCGATCAAATATTGTTATGAAAATAAATCCTACAATGCTTATAATTGTAATAATCCCACAACAAATCATTCCATCCTTTGAATATTTTTTTACTTTTTCTTCATTCATCTATATTTTCTCCTTGTATTTTAAAATGTCTGACTCTTCAACCTCCAATGTGCACGCAAGCTCCTAATATAGTTCAAGTCCTAGCTTTTCCTTGTTCTTTTCAAACCTTTTAATCAGTTCTTTTCCCATTATTATAATTTCATTTCGCCAAGGATGACCGAAGATTCCATAATTCCATGTGCCATCAAAGAAAAAATAATAGTCTCCATCTGGATAATATGTCGGAAAATACACTTGACATTGTCTATCAGAATCATAGTAGTTATAATTCATTGAAATATCTTCCATAGGTGAAAATTCAAAACAATCATGATTCCAATCTAGGGCATACATTTTTTCTAGTCCCAGTTCCTTCAAAATAGAATTAATTATGTTCTCTTGTTCTTCATTCCAAGGAATTGCTTTATGATATCTTTTTGTATCGCCTGTTATTATAATCCATTCACCAATGATGTCTGTTCCCGGCTTGAACTTAAATTCATTATTTAATTTATCCCATAAGATTTTTTCTTCATCTTTAGATATAACTCTCAATATATATTCTCCTTCGCACTGAAAATAAGAATTTTCAATTAAATTTGACTTAGTAATTTTGACAACGAACCGCCTAAATAAAAATCTCTAACAGTACGCTTTGTATCGGGTGATACATAGCTTATATCTGCCCCATATTTACACAAAAGGTTAAGGACATTCAACAAATCATTTTCTAACTCTTTTGTAAAAATTCTATCATCACTTTCAGAATTCGTAGAATAATTAAAAGTTGGTAATATTTGATTCGCTTGCAAACAAAATCTCCAAATTCCCGAGTTTCCGTAGGAATCTAGCTTATTAACATCTGCGCCCAGCTTCAGCATTTTCTCCAAAATTTCATATGCTTTCCTAGCCTCTTTCTCAGTTGAATATTCTATAAATCCTCTGATTTTGTCGTTTGTATTCCATCTGCATTTCATTACAGCTGCATTAATTGCATCGTGTATCACCGGAGTTCTCCACTCATTACAACAAGACTCATCTTCCATATAATTCAAATCGGCTCCACAATCAATCAAATATTCCGCTATATCTAATGCACCTGTTTTTAGTGCAACCTGCAAAGGTGATTGTCCATCATCTTTTTTAGGTGGCTGCTTCGCCACGCAGTTAACCAGTTCTTCTTTGTTTTCAATTAAAGTTCTTACCAAATCAAAATCTTTATCCCTTATTGCTTTAAATATTTTTTTCAAATTATCCCCTCCATCGCTATGAAAATAAGAATTTATCTTATACCAGCATAAAACCTCTGCAACACGATTGCCAACTCTTCCGGAGCTTCTATATTTGCTTCATGACCTGTTTTCATAAGTTCATGGAAGTAAGAATTGTTCAAATAATGGCAAAGTTCTTTTGAAGTTTTTTTGTTTGCCTTGTCCTTCTCTCCACAAACGATCAATACAGGACAAGACACCTTATGCAGCGAGTCACTGAAATCTAATTCAGCCATCGTGCCGCATAGGCTGATAACATCTGCTTTTTTGAAGCCCATTTTATTGAATGCCGAATTCGGCATAAGGTGAAACAACATATTCTGAACTTTCAATAATTTTTTTGGCATTTTATATTGTGCTGCAATTAATACGAGCGCCTTTACTTTATCCGGGTGGTCTATCGCATAATTAAGTGCCAAAACAGCTCCCAGAGAAAGCCCACATAAGACAATTTCTTCGTTCTCCTTGTCGCATTCTCCTGAGAATGATGAATATAACTCCTTATATGTAGTAGATTTCCCTTCTAACATCTCTGATAAACTCAGACTGACACTACTTTCCGATACTTTCGTTTCTTTTATTGTCCTATTCCAACTGTCTGGATTTTGTCCTAGTCCATGCAAATATAGATACTTCATATATTATCCTCCTTCAAACTGGAAGTTGGTTACTTCTTGTAATTCATTTTCTTACTTAATACCCCAAACAAAGCCAATAAAAATATTCCAATTCCAAGCAATACGCCAGCCCCTTTCATTAATTCATTGTTTGTATACTCTGTATCCGGAAGAATCCCATACTTGTAATAAGAATAACTAACATGGTCTGTGGTATATGCAGCTATGGAATCTCCTACATTATATTCCGAATATACAAATCCCGGTACTTGCATTCGCTTGTGATAATCATTCACTTTTCCATTGTTGTAGTAGAAGAAATAATTCTGAGATATCGTATCAGCCGAAGCATCTTCAGCCCTTTTACCTGTAATCACAATATCCTCCATATAGTAATCTTCTCCCAGTACCATCTCTTCCATTTGTGTATTAAATGCTTTAGATGTCAAAAGTATATTTATCCAGACTGTAATGAAAGCTATACTTAAAATAATGAAACAAATCCAAAACAAAATTCTCTTCTGATTTCCAGTTAATATTTCTTTTGATTCTTGGTGCTTAACCAATTTATTACTCATTCCATAATACCTCTAAAGTACTTTTTTCTTCTTCCTTCCCTTCGTCCAAGAAGTGTATCTTACTCAAAGAACTCGGTCAATTCCGATTGTTGCTTACATTGTACTTCGTCCATCTCTCTAAGGACAGTGGGATGTTGTGATGAAAGTGAGAGAGATCGCTTACCTGTCAGACAATTTATCTTACTATATTTTTTGCACAATAAATTTACTGATTTAATATCTCTGCAATCGTGTTTGGTGCATATTTATTGAGTTCATGTCCTGCATTTGGAACGATGTGCAAAGTAGCTTGGGGTAGCAATTCTTTTAGCCTTTTAGAAGCCTTTAGATTGGCAGTATCCTTTTTGCCACACAAAATTGTTACTGGACAACGAATATTATTTAATTGCAAAGTAAAATCCAATGACCGCATAGAGTGAGCCAATTTTATGGTGCTGCTTTTTGATAGTCCCATACTTTCAAAAACCTTGTTTGGCATACAACGGAAGATAAGATTTTGAAAATCTATCAGTAAACTTGGAACTTTATATTGTGCGCCAATCAAAACCAGCGAATCCACTTTTTCCTCATGTCGAATAGCAAAATCAATCGCAAGAAGCGCACCTAACGAAAGACCGCAGATACGAAGCGGCTCTTTTACTTCTGAATACCGCTGTTCTAAATCACCCAAAATCTGCGAATAGGATATTTCATCTTCTGTTGAAGAAAAAAGTTCTGGGCAATCGACATCAGAAATTGATAGTTGTTGGACTACTTCTTTCCAGTCCTGTGCAGTTTGTCCCAACCCATGTAAAAAAACAGTTTTCATTAAACGCCTCCTAAGCTCAAGATAACCATCAATGCACAAACAAACTTGAAGTTATTTTTCTTCTATAGATTCTGTTACATTAGTTCTATATTTCTCTTCACATGCTTTTAAGTAATCAAAGCATAATCCACCATCACATCTATAGAAAAATGGATCTTTACAAATTGTATTATCACTATTGAGAATAAATACAGGTATGATATCTTTATCGTTGCTGTTTATATAACTAATTTTAAAACTGTATCCTGTTCTTCCAAGTGAAATGCCATCTCTTTTCATTGAAATACCTTGAATATTCGCCACTATATATTCGATATCTTCTGAATCGGTGATAGTAAAACCAGTTCCTGTATTTCCATCGAACACATTTATATGGTCTACCTCAGAAGGATTTACATTCTTACCGAATTTCTTTGGCATGAAATAGTAACCTACTGTTCCTACCAATAACACAGCAATTAAAATAACCAGAATACGCAGTTCCTTTTTCATACACTCTTTACCTCCACAAATATCGATTTTTCGTTCTCTGCGCCTTCCCAATAAACTTGAAGTTGTCAATAGCGTTTAACAGAATTAAGATTCTTTTTATTCCTTTATTCTACCTTATTAAGATGCCACAAATCAAGAATAATTCTCAATTTGTGGCACTAATTCATTAAACAAAATGTGCTATAATCGAATGTCTTTCTTCAACTATATTAAACCTAAATGTTTTTCGACACAAGTTAATGTACTCTCAACTGTACTATCCACAGTTCTCTCTATCCAAAAGAAAGAACTGCTTTTAATCTCCTCTATGCGATTTACATTGAGTTCATATAAGGTAATATTCACAGTTTGTTTGGCTTTTTCTATATCAGTCGCTGAATTTAAGTACTGAAAAAATCCCTGATGATCTGGTCGATTACCATATTCATCAACACGATTAGATGGGTCTTTTATGAGAAAAACAACTCTCGCTGGTTCAGAAAAAGCGAGTGCCTGAGCAACTGTAAGATGACAATCGCACAAAACTTTCTTATTTTCTGATAAACGAATCAAATCAAGAAGAACAACTCTAACTGTTCACGAGTATTATTCAACAGCCAATTCTTATATTCTTCAACTGTTCTTCCAAAAAATTCATCTGCACTGTTAAAATACGTATTCATCGCAGGCTGAAATAATGGGTTCGACATTTTTTTGTGCTCGTCGAATCTCTCATCAACATCAAATAGTTCAAATCCATACTTTTCCGCCAACGCACGTGAAACGGTTGTCTTTCCTCCACAAGGTGTTCCCGTTATAAAATAAACATTTTTTAAGTACTCTTTGATTACATTATCTTGAAATATCATTGCACAATCTCCTTTATTAAATAGTTTTTCGGGTTCTGCCTATACATAAAACTATTTAACATAGTTCTATGAACTCAGATATTTCTTAATTTTAAGAACATCATCATATTCATTTCACCTCCACAACTTTCGATTGAACAAAATCGCTGCGCGATGGCCTGCCAAGGCTGTGGCGCAGTTTTATTCTTATTAAAAAGCAGTGGAATTACTTTTCATAATCCGTTATTGTTAAGTTACCACACGAAACAACTGAACTAAGAAAGCTCCA